>Ga0315291_10000011_pt1 | contig 222971 bp, 228 predicted proteins | sample YL17G12_20_MG_FD_203070 | JGI IMG/M metagenome (GOLD analysis project Ga0315291, IMG submission 203070) | Sediment microbial communities from Yellowstone Lake, YNP, Wyoming, USA - YL17G12_20 | ecosystem: Environmental > Aquatic > Freshwater > Lake > Sediment | place: USA: Wyoming | collected... | reverse complement strand
CAATGGTCAGGCCTTTAAACATTGATCCGCAGACCATGTTTTTTAACATCCCTGTGGCCATCTTCTTTGCTGTCCTTATGTTGTTGTTTGGGATGAAAGATGGAACATTCAAAAGGATCAACGGGATAATCCTGCTGACGTTTTATATAGCTTACATAATTGTATTATTCATGGTCTTATACAGAGGTTAAAGATGAGAGGAAGGCCTTTTCGTTCCTGTCTAATATGTATCTAATAAATAGTTGCGGTTTTGCAGTATTTTGAATATAATCACAGTTGACTAAAGCGATGAGGTTCGCTTGAACCGTTCCGAGCTGCAGGGACTAATGACCTCTACTGATATCGATCGGTAGAGGTTTTTTATTATTAGGAGGTTTTAATGATGTTAGAACAATTCACCTTTGCTACTTTTTGGCTGGCGCTTGCCGTCATATCGACCATTCTTGCGAACCGGCTTAAAATATCAATGGCTTTGATGGAAATATGCGTTGGCGCTGTTGCGGGATATGTCGCAACGCAATTTGTTGGCATAGATGCAATACATGTAAATTCAGAGTGGCTTAAGTTTATTGCCGCTTCAGGTGCGGTTGTTTTGACATTTTTAGCGGGTGCGGAACTTGACCCGGTTTCCCTGAGAAAAAAACTGAAAGAAGTTTCTGTAGTCGGGTTGATCGGCTTCCTTGCTCCTTTTCTGGGCTGTGCTGCAATTGCTTTCTTCCTATTGCAATGGAACCTGCGGGCAAGTCTGCTTACGGGCGTGGCCTTATCGACAACCTCAATGGCCGTTGTTTATGCGGTCATGCTTGAATACGGATTTAATAAGACAAGCTACGGCAAAGGGATACTGGGCTCTTGTTTCATTAACGATCTTGCAACAGTGATAGCCCTGGGACTTATTTTCGCTCCTTTTACTTATAGAAGCGTCATTTTCATTGTCGTCTCCATCATCAGCTTTTTGATCCTCCCTAAAGCAACAGAAAAATTAATAAAATCATATGCCTTTAAGACGGCGGCCATACGGACAAAATGGATACTTTTATTGTTATTCGGGTTCGGGGCTCTGGCGCTCTGGTCAGGCAGTGAAGCGGTTTTGCCTGCGTATATTATCGGCATGATCCTTGCCGGGACAATGGAAAGGGACAGGTTCTATATAAGGAGACTGCGAACATTGACCATAGGATTCCTGACGCCGTTCTATTTCCTTCGGGCAGGTTCGCTGGTATCCATTCCGGCGGTTTTCGCGGCGCCGCTGGTATTTTTTGCCTTGCTTGGCGGCAAAGTGATTACCAAGATCTTCGGATTATATCCGGTGATCGGGGTCTTTAAAGAGAACAACAGGGAAAGATGGTATTACACTCTTCTAATGTCGACCGGCCTTACTTTTGGCACTATTTCCGCTCTCTACGGACTTACGCATGGAATAGTGTCTCCGGAACAATACTCCTATCTCGTTGCGGTGGTAATTGGAAGCGCCGTCATCCCGACCTTGATCGCTAATTTCGCTTTCCTGCCAAAACATTTGCTTAAATTCCCGATGGCTGATGAGGAAATCCCTCAGGAAGATTCGGGCAGGAAACAGGGATGATCGGGCGGCAAGGAGGTCATTACATATAATGAAAGACCAGATCAAAAGAAAAGCGATCGAGCTCATTGTGCTTTTAGGGCTGGTAAGCCTTTTCGGCGATATTCTCTACGAAGGCGCGAGGAGCGTAAACGGGCCTTACTTAAAAACGCTCGGGACAAGCGCGGCAATAGTGGGATTGATCGCGGGCGCCGGCGAGCTCATCGGTTATGCGATAAGGCTGCTTTCAGGATATTTTGCGGACAAGACGAAAGCATACTGGCTTTTTACTTTCGTCGGGTACGGCCTGCTGATCTCTGTGCCGCTTCTTGCGCTTTCAGGCATCTGGCAGATCGCAGCTATCTTTATGCTTATTGAAAGATTCGGGAAGGCGCTAAGGGCCCCGGCCAGGGACACGATATTTTCGCAGGCCGCGAAGCAGATCGGCACCGGCATGGGCTTCGCGATAGGCGAGGTACTTGACCAGATAGGCGCAATGTGCGGCCCGCTGATATTCACTTTTTTCTTTTTGTTCACCGGTTCCGCCCATAAAAATATCCTGGATTACCAGCATGGATACGCGCTTTTTTGGATCCCTTTTGCGCTCCTAATGGGTTGTATCATCTTTGCTTACTTAAGGGTTCCAAACCCCGAAGAGCTTGAGCAGGCCGTTGAAACAAAGCCGAAACCCGACAAGCTCTCAAAGGTATTCTGGAAATACAATATTTTCAGCTTTGTCGCGACGATGGGGCTTGTTAACTTTATCCTCATGGCGTACCACTTCAAGGCAAAGGGGATCCTTTCCGATGCGATGATACCGCTTTTTTACGGGCTTGCAATGGGGCTTGATGCGGTCGCCGCGCTTGTTATCGGCAAGTATTATGATGTCCTTAAGCATAAGAGAGGCAACGAAAATGCCGGCCTTTTGACCCTTGTGATAATACCGGCCATTACCTTGTTCATACCGATCTTCGCGTTCTCGAATTCTCCCGCCCTCGCGATAACAAGTATCCTGCTCTGGGGGGTGGTCATGGGAGCTCATGAGACCGTGATGAAATCCGCGATCGCCGACTTAACTCCGATCGCAAAGAGAGGGACCGGTTACGGGATATTCAATACGGGTTACGGCTTCGCGATGTTCTTTGGAAGCGCTATCATGGGCTTCCTTTACGATGTCTCCATCCCTGCGCTTATTATTCTTTCGGTCGGGCTCGAAATAATCGCTATCCCATTGTTCGTCGCAATGAGGAAAGAGGCTCTTAAGGAGACGGGAGAGTTTTAGATGAATCGGCTGATAAACAAACCCGCCGTTAGCGCGATGACCATAAAGAGAACAAAGGCAAAGATCGCCGCCTCAGCGGCTAATTTGAGCGGCTCGCTTTTGCCCGGGTAATGATGTTCATACTCTTTGTACGTGATCAAAAAGGCCATCAGGGCCGCAATGGGGCTGAGGATCAGGCCGATCAATGAAAACAGCATTATTAGTTTCATGATTATTATGATTATAACTTATTAAGCTTGTTTTTCACGGTTAATTTTATTATAATATTCTCAAGGCAATGAGGTTTGCCATAAACGCCCCTGGATATCAAGGGGTTGATGACCTCTACTGAAAAAGCGGTAGAGGTTTTTTTAGGCCTCTACCAAAACAAAGGTAGAGGTTTTTATTTTTAAGGAGGTAGTTGAGATGGGAAATATTGTCTGGATACCGGTTTCGGGTTTACTTGGAATGGTTTTTGCTCTGGGCACGTATCTTTTGCTGTTAAAGGCCGATGAAGGGAACCAGAGAATGCGGGAGATCGCGTCTGAAATCCATAATGGCGCCATGGTATTCTTAAAGCGGGAATATCAGATAATCCTCATATTTGTGGCGGTCGTCTTTGCGGTCATTTCATGGTTTATTTCGGTCTATACGGGATTCGCATTTTTGCTGGGCGCCTTATGCTCCATGCTGGCCGGATTCTTTGGCATGGAAGCCGCCACGCGGAGCAGCGGCCGCGCCTGCCAGGGGGCCATCGAGGGGAAAACACCTCTGGCATTGACCATTGCCTTTATGGGCGGTTCAGTAATGGGGATCTCCGTGGCGGCCATCGGGGTTGTTGGTCTGGGATTGGTTTTTCTGTTCACAAGGGACCCTCAAATTATAAGCGGCTTTGCTCTGGGTGCTTCTTCCATCGCGCTCTTTGCCCGCGTAGGCGGGGGGATCTACACAAAGTCCGCGGATGTCGGCACTGACCTGGTGGGAAAAATTGAAGCGGGTATCCCGGAGGATGATCCGCGCAACCCGGGTGTTATCGCCGATAATGTGGGAGACTGCGTCGGGGATACTGCGGGCATGGGCGCTGATCTTTTTGAATCATATGTTGGGTCTGTTGTTGCCGCTGTTGCCATTGGCGCCACTCTGGCTAACCCTCTCAGGTGGATATCCCTTCCTTTGATCCTGATTACCGTCGGCCTTATAGCTTCCCTGATCGGGATATTTTCAATCCACATCTTCAAGCGGCTTAATCCGCAGTCAGCTTTGCGTTATACAACTTATGTCAGCGGCATAGTTTTCATAATTGGAGCTTATTTCGCTTCAATGATCGTGGGGGGGAGGTTGAATGAATTTTGGGCCGTCATAACCGGCTTGATCACCGGAGTTTTGATCGGCATAGAAAGCGAATATTTCACTTCCGGCAATCCGATCAAAGAAATAGCCAAGAGTAGTCAGTCCGGAGCCGCCACGACCATGATAACCGGCCTGGCTGTTGGTTTTGAGAGCACTATCCTGCCTGTTGTAACTATCGCGATAGCTATCCCTATCGCTTACGCATTTTCAGGGATATACGGCATTGCTTTAACCGCCGTGGGCATGCTTTCCATTATCGGCGTTGTCATGTCAACCGATTCATACGGCCCGATCGCCGACAATGCGGGCGGCATTGCCCAGATGGCTAAACTCGATCCCGAGGTCAGAAAAATTACCGACAAACTGGATGCCCTTGGCAATACAACCGCCGCGATCGGCAAAGGGTTCGCGATCGGCTCCGCGGCTTTGACCGCTTTGGCCCTGTTTTCCGCTTATCAGCACGCGGTGCGTCTGTCCTCGATCGACCTTACCAGGCCGCTGCCGGTAGTCGGATTATTGCTCGGGGCGCTCATGCCCTTTGTTATCGCCGCCCTTACCATGAAAGCCGTGGGTCGGGCCGCCTATAAAATGGTGGATGAGATCCGCCGGCAATTCAAGAGCATCGCCGGCCTTCTCGAAGGGAAAGCCAAACCCGATACCGGCCGCTGTATCGACATTGTCACTCAGGGAGCGCTGAAAGAAATGATCCTCCCCGGACTTCTGGCGGTGATCCTGCCTTTGGTAGTGGGGCTGATCCTTGGCACGGAGGCCCTGGGCGGTTTTCTTGCCGGCGCCACTGTCTGCGGAGTGCTGCTGGGGATCATGATGACCAACGGAGGCGCGGCTTTTGACAACGCAAAAAAATGGATCGAGGAAGGCAATTTGGGCGGAAAGGGAACGCCGACACACGCGGCAGCGATAGTGGGAGACACAGTAGGCGACCCGTTCAAGGACACGACCGGCCCTTCTATGAACATATTGATCAAATTAATGGCTATCATCTCTTTGGTTTTCGCTCCGGTATTTGTGACTTATTCTCCGCTGATAAGGGGCTTCTTAAAAACACTGATCAGATGATAATCAAGACGTTAAATATCTGTAAATCCTATCGCAAACACAGGGTTGTCAATGATGTTTCCATCTCTGCGAGGCATGGAGAGATCGTGGGTCTCCTCGGCCCGAATGGAGCGGGGAAAACGACCACCTTTTATATGATGACGGGATTGATAAGCCCCGACTCCGGCAGGATTTTGCTTGATGAAGAGGACATTACCGGGCTTCCAATGCATAAACGCGCCCAAAGAGGAATTGCTTACCTTCCGCAGGAATCTTCCGTTTTTAGAAAATTAACTGTTGAAGAGAATATTCTGGTCCTCTGGGAACTGACACCAGCCATACCCGTGAGCGAGTATGAAACCAGGCTGAATATGCTCCTTTCTGAGTTTTCTATGGGAAAAGCAAGAAAACAAAAGTGCTTTGAACTATCCGGCGGAGAACAGAGAAAAGTGGAGGTCATGAGGGCCCTTTCGCTTGATCCTCAGTTCATTATGCTGGATGAGCCTTTTTCGGGGGTCGACCCGATCACCGTGAACGACCTGCATAAGATCATTTTAAAACTGAAAGAAAAAAATATCGGGGTCATCATAACCGATCACAATGTCAGGGACACACTGAAAATAACGGACCGGGCATATATTATGCACGAAGGAAAAATATTGACTGAAGGCAATTCAGGCCAGATCGCCGTTGATCCGCTGGCAAAAAGATTTTATCTGGGAGATAACTTCAACTTATGAACGCAAAGGAAAAGCTCGCAGATTCCGCCAGATTAAAGGAGGTATTATCGAGAAACGGTTGTCCCGTATGTTCATTGTTGAGCGATGACGAATTCGATCTTCTTTGCCATTGGGTGGGTAAAAGCGGCCCTGAAGACGGCGCGACGGAAGAAAGGATCAGGTTATCGGATTCGAATGGTTTCTGCAACTTCCACTTCTGGATGTTTGCAAAGATCAGCGGCATGTATGGGAATGCCGCGATAAGCATTGATCAACTGGAAAAGATCCAGCATATGCCGGGCTTCAATGGAAAAGGCGAGCGTGTTATCGATCTGTTGAAGAACCGTTTTAAAAATGTCCGCTGTCCCGTGTGCGCCGATCTTGAAAAAATGGAATCCGCTTATCTGGAGGAATTAAGCGCTCTGTTGAACGAGGAAGAGAATAAGATAAAATACGCCCAGGGAGATGGTTTGTGCTTTCCGCATTTAATGCTCCTTTCCGAAATGAAAAGTTCGGCCACCCTTATCCAGTTCCTGATCGAAAGGGAACGCGCTCAAATGGATAAGATCAAGGCGGATGCCGTCAATCTTGGCAATAAAAGGAATCCCCCTTTAAGCTGGGAACAGACAAGGAATGAAAAACGCTCGGGCTCAAGGGCCATAAAAAAGCTAGTAGGCAGGCAGGGCCAAAAGACTTCAGGTAAAATAAATCACACATTTTGATGAAAAAGGATAAAGACACGGAGAAAAAGGAACGGGAAAAGAGCGGGGACCCGCCTCTCACTGAACAGGCTGATAAACCCGCCAAGCGAAAGATAGAAGACATGGAGGAGCGTTTCTCCAGAATATTGGCGGTAAGGGCGGCATTTTACGGCCCCAATAGCCGGAAGCGCGTGAAGCGCCGGCGTAAATGCAAATAATGGGTGTTAAAATCACGCTGCCTTATATAAATTGATCGTGCAGGATGTTAAAATGAAAACTAAAGGGGTGTTGCAGGATGATGCATGAAAAGCATATGACTTTCCATGAACTGAAAGACGCCCTCGCGCGCGGCGATTGTCCGATCTGCTTTCTGGCGGAAAGGAGCGTTGCTCGCAGTATCGATGATCTTTTCCATGAGAAAGTAAATGATCCCGGCGTCGCAAAAGAGATAAAAAGATCGGGCGGTTTTTGCGAAAAACATTCGGAACAGATATTAAGCACTGGCGAAACTCTGGGGATAGCCATAATTTATAAAAGATTGATTGATGTTCTTATAGGGCGTCTGAAAAAGAATATAGTTAAGCCAAAGCTAGCATCCTGCCCTATCTGCATGACCTATCAGCAGGCTGAACAAAGATACTTAAGCAATCTGATAGACCACTGGGGTGAATTAAAGGCCGAATTTGCCGCTTCCTCTATACTCTGCATCGGCCATACTTATAAGGCGTTTGGTCTTATGAAGCAGACAAAAACGATGAAAGAATTAGCGGAAATCCAGATCATAAAGCTTGGAGAGCTGTCAGCTGAACTTGAGGAGATTTGCCGCAAGTTCGATTACCGGTTCGCGGATGAGAAATGGGGAAAGGAGAAAGATGCCTGGCGGAGAGCGGTAAAATTAATGTTCAAGGAGGTAATAAAATGAGCCACGGAAGGGTTTACATAAGCGATGTTTTGAAGGGAATGAAAGATCTGGTTTCGGGTCGGGACAAAATAAATAAAGGAGTAAAGCTGGTTAGCAGCCAGTATACCGGCACAAAAGTCCTGCCGTTTAGAACATTTGGTGTTACAGCCCGGTTGGAAAGGGATGGGAAAGTATATTTGGGAACAGGGGTTGCTCCAATGGCGACTTCCGGCGGGGTCAGAGAACCCGAGGCAGTAAAAGATCTAAGTCTCGCAGGGGCGCATCTTGCCAGACTGGAAGAGAGATTGAACCGGGGGGATAAAAATTTATTGGATCCTTTTGATATCGAAGAAGCTGTCATGGAGACAGACGGCCTTTTAGCTAAAGAAAGAAAACTGTCAGATCCAAGGCCGACAAGCGGCATCGGTTCCGAGGTGGCGATCGCTTCCACAGTGGCGCTTCTTGATGCCGAAGCGGCATATTACGGGATACCAACAGCGCTTGCAATGCGTGCGCTTCTGCTTCATTTGCAGGGAAAAGATATGAATGTAGACAGTTTGGTGTCTCCTCTTCCAAAATTCAATATCCTCAACTATGGAAAACATTCCGGAACAAAAAGGGAGGATGGGCTTCCCCACATCTGGATACAGGAAACTAAAGTAGCTCCTATTGGGGCGAAAGATTTCGAAGAAGCCGTCGCAATGGGGACCGAAGTCCTTGAGAAGCTGATCATGATCGTGGGCATTGACAATATAGGTTTTGAGGCCGGCATTTCTCCGGTACTCACTTCGCCTGAGCAGATCTATGAACTGACCACCAAGGCTATAGAAAAAGCCGGACTTGCAGGCAAGGTGGTTATTGCCGCGGATGCCGCAGCCTCAGAATTTTCCGATCCGGTAAACCCCGGGTCCGATAAATTTGAGTACAGGCTTTATCCGGGAGAAAAACCCCTGGATGCGGACGGAATGGTGAAGTTTTGGGAGGAAATGACCCGGAGGTATCCTATTATTTCAATAGAGGATGGGATGAACTCCGAGGACTCGAAGGGATGGAAAATGCTGATGTCGTCTCTCGGCGGGAAAAAGGAGATACAAGGCGACGACCTATTTGTCACCGATCCCGACGAAATAACTCATTTCTCAGATTGCGCGAATTCGGTCCTGATCAAGCCCAATCAGGCTGGGACAATTGTCAGGACGCTGAAAGCGATCACGGTTGCGCGCAAGCTGGGATATACGATTTCTCCTTCACACCGTTCCGGAAAGGTTCCGGGCGGATACGGCATTATTCCGGAGCTCTGTCTTGGAACACAGGCGGAATGGATCAAGCCTGGCGCGCCGAGAAGAGAAAGGGCCGGGTTTGTTAATAATGCAACGACCATGATCAATGAGTTAAAAATGCTGGGGATAAAAGTTGAATTCGCCGGCAGTCGGGTAGCCAAAAGATTTCAGATATAAACAATCAAATTTAGCTAAGATCTGATATTTCTGGGATTATAATTACCCGTCTTGTTGCCGGCTTATACGGAATTTGCCATAATTTCAGCGTAATTGTGATAGTAGGGCGGGCCTGCCTGCCGGCAGGCAGGTAAGTTCTCCTTCGCTACGCTCAGGACAAGCAACCAAGACCCTTCGACAGGCTCAGGGCAGGCCTGCCCGCCGAAGTCCGAAGGACGTAGGAGGGCAAAATCTTTAGTCGCCGTAGCTTCAGCGAAGGCGACCCTCCCCCGCTACCATTTTTTAATTGTCATCAAAGGAAATTTATCAATCTCCTCTTTTTCATAATTTCTATAAATTCATTTGGTTCCGCGGAACCAAGTGTACCCATAAAACTAAAGTGGAAAGAATTTGTTCTAGGGGGAATAAGGGGCCTCAAGAAGGAAGTTCTATGGGCATGGTACTCCCCTGAAATGTCCAGTCCCCATTTGTTGAGCTACCTTTTAAGAAAGTATATTTTGGAGCCATCTATAAAAAAGAAAAATATCACTTCTTGATGTTTTATAATATTAGTAATGTGGAAAAACTACAAAGCAATCATCTATCCCAGGATTTCTTTATCCGAGGAAAGAGGCCTGATCTCAAAGGCTCAAAAAGGGTCCCAAAAAAGCAGAGATGAAATTATTCTTCGCCATATCAGGTTTTTGATATTCAGGATCCGCAAATTAGTCTTCCCCCACTTGTTACATTCTTATGGCGAAGATCTGCTTCAAGAAACCATCCTTATCATCTACGCAAAGATAGAACAATACAATCTTAATTATTGTAATGATGAAGGCGAACTACATCCAGTTAGATTCAGTTCATATATCTGGAAACGCATTGACGGATATATAATCGATTTTCTTAAAAAAGAGCTGAAAACCGTTAACTACTATAGTGAGTAGCAGAGTGGGGTAAATTAGACCATTTCGCTCATCAAATAGGTTCTAACATCGACCAGCCAGCGGAGTTTTCTCGACTTCGATTTTTGTATTACTGCTTTGAAATGTCTCAATTTTAAGGAGCGAGGACAAGTAGAGATTAGAAATAACTAAATTAAGAAGCTAACGCCATGAAACTATTATAAAGCTTGCCATATTGTATTTTTGTAGGCCTGGTAATTTTATACAGCATCGCAAATAAACTCTTGCCAATGTTGTCAGGCAAAGATGGTTCACTTTCAAGCACTCCGAAAAGTTCTTTCGCTCTTGAAATACACATTTCAACCTCTGTGCCTCCGCCATTCTTTGAGAGATGTTCCGCCCGAGACAACTCAGAAGCTATCATAAGAATAATTCGATTCCATCCTTGTTTTACCACATCTTCACGTGTTAATCTTTTATGGTATTTCATTCTTCAAAGTATCCTTTAATGATATTGCCGACTTTCTTGCGGATATCTGCGTCCTGGATAAACTGGCTTTTATTTCCTTTGCGAGGCCTGATATTTATAAGTGCTGTATATTCGATCCTTTCCCCCTTTTTTCTACCAGGGAAATAGTTGGCGCCCCAGATATCCTCTTGTTTCGAACCATGTTTTAACAAAAGCTGTTCGGCATCGGCATGGAGTGAACAGCCTGCAGCGATCGAACCATCTTCAACATCTACAACGATCTTTATCATATCACCAAAGAATTCTTTCGCTAGATCGTCGATCTCTTTTCTGGTTAGCAGGTTTTTTAAAATTTTAGGCCATGACATGGAGCATATTATATATCAATTAAGAATTAACGGCAAACATTCATCTATCATGTTTTTGGTCTATTAAAGCTGAGATCTTGGTTCCGTCACGGTTCCGCTGAAAGCTAAATATCCTCAAGAATATTACGCTTTTCTATAAAAATGCGAAAAGTATAGACTAATAATTTTAACCGATAATAAAGATGTTTTTATTGTTATTGATTAGTGTTTTCGATTGCTGCAAGATAATCTTTGTTAGAAAGCGGGTCGGGATTATTTTGGTCTGGCTCAACTCATAAACCGCCATAGGCCATGCCATAGGCAGGCAGGCGGGCAGGCCCGAAGGTCGTGAGTTCCCTGTCCGCCTTCGGCGGGAAAATCCTTGGCATCCGAAGCTTTAGCGTAGGATGCTCACCCCCGCTATTTTTCTTTTTCCCTGCTACTACAGGGATAATCCTTATAACTCTTAAACAACCTTCCTTAGGTTAATTTCAGTCCGTCCCGTCTGGGTCCCGTCAAATCTGAGGCCAAATTAAATCGTAATGAACGCTACGTCCTTTGCCAGATAATTGTTGCAAGATTTTCTTATCAAGCAGCTCGGAAATTTCACGAAATGCAGTAGCGCGACTAGCTTTCGTAATACTTACATATTTGCGTGTTGTTAATCCACCAGTAAAATTACCAGGACCGGCCTCTAAAATACGGTTTATGACCTTTTTCTGACGCACATTGAGTTCTGTTTGCGCATGTTGCTTCCAAAATTCAACTTTTAAAAATACATTGGCAATAATATCTCGAGAATGCTCAATAGCTATTGTAAGACACTTAATGAACCATAAAATCCATTCAGTTGTATCTACACGGCATTTCTGCACATCTTCAAGGATATTATAATATTCATCTCTTGAATGCATGATCTGGGATGAGACGCTATAAAGCCGAATTTTCAATTTTTCATCTTGTGCCAATGCCATATCAGTTAATGCTCTAGCTAAACGTCCATTTCCATCCTCATAAGGATGGATCGTTACAAAACGCAAATGAGCTATTGCAGCACGCAAGATCCCATCCATGGAACTTTGCGATGAATTCCACCACTGTAGAAAAAGCTTCATTTCTTCATCAAGACGCTCTTTGGGCACAGCCTCAAAATGAACCTTTTCTTTGCCGATCGGACCAGATACAACTTGCATGGGTGCGTCACCGCGTAAAACTCCTACTTTTATTTTTTGCAATCCCGAATATCCTGTTGGGAACAACGACGCATGCCAGGAGTTAAGCCGCTTCATAGTTAATTGCTTATCATGAAAACGTACTGCATCAAGTAACACATTCACAAGTCCATCAACATTCCTGTCATGAACGGTTACCCCTTTGGGCAGGCCAAGCTTCACAGCAACTGAAGAACGAACCGCATCACGATTTAACTTATGTCCTTCAATCTCTGCGGTTCGGACAGCTTCTTCAACTAAAATAGCACCTTGAGCCTCCGCCTCAAGCTTAATATCAAGATTTGCAGCACGTCCCAATAACTCTCCCTGCAACTTGCGCAAATGGCTTAAAGGCTTAAGCAAAGCTGCTTTATCGTGTTTAAAGTCAAACCAGTCTTTTTTCTCCCAGATATATTTCATTTACCTTATTTCTCCTGAAGCGATTAGCACTATTAATCGCTTCAATATTTGAAGCAATTATAAGCCTAATTGCTTCATTTGACAAGTCATATATGCCTCCGTCCCGCCAATACCTCCTAATCTGTATAATCTATGGATACTATAGACACCCCGCCAGAGGCCTGCCTGCCGGTAGGCATGGGCAGGCAGGCTTTTTTATTGCCATCTAACAATTATCTAACATATCATATTGGGCCAATAGTGTTGATGAACAATCTTGCTTATACACTACAAATCTGGTATTATCGTCATATGTAGTGTAAGGAGGGCAATATGAAAGTCTTAAAAGGAGTATTAAACGAAAGCAAAGCATATTATGTTCAGCTTCAAAAGGAAATTAAAAGCAGGCTGAGCCATCTTCCTGCGGGCAGTATTAAGAAACGGCGCTTAAATAAGCAAATATATTATTACTTGCAGTATCGAAGCGGATCTAAAGTGATCCATAAATATCTTGGCAAGCGTAAACCGGTAGAATTAGGTAGCAAAATAATCGAAAGGCGCAAGCTTGAGAATGAACTCAAAAAAATATCAAATTCTTTAATAATATTGAAAAGAATAAAGGGCCGGAAAAGAAATAAATGATCGATATTATCAATAGAATATTAAAGGTGTTTGACGAAAACCATATACCTGTGGAATTCGGAATTAAAGATCGAGTTCATCACGGCTGAAAAGGGGCGAGGCAGCGAAAGGGCAATAGAGATAAAGAATTTGTCCCTGAAAGCCATTCCTTTGAGATATACCGATATATTGCTTGCCGACCCGGTTTCCATAATTGAAGATGGAATCAATGTCCAAATTCCAAGTCCAGCCTCATTTGCACAGCATAAGCTCTTAATATCCGAGAAACGGAAGAAAGCCGATAAAAAAGCCAAGGATATTGAACAAGCTTTGCTAGTTCTGGATGCAATAAACATGAAGGATGCCGCCAAAATCTTTAGTCGCCGCAGCTTCAGCGAAGGCGACCTTCGCTATTTTCTTTTTCGCCTATCTTCTTTTTCCAAACCGACGGCTTGTTGATCTCCTCGTCCCCCTGAACGCGAAACCCGTGGGGTGAGGCTTGGGTGTGTATCCGCCGTAGAATTCAACCGGGGGAAGCTCGGGGTGCTTTGATATGGGAAGCACTTTTCTCATCAGTCGCTCGATGGCTTTAACGTCGCCGCCCTGGTCGGGCATCGCAAAGGATATCGCCCTGCCTTCCAGCCCCATGCGCGCGGTGCGGCCGATCCTGTGAATATAATTCTCCGGGTCTTCCGGAAGATCATAATTGATGACAAGCTCTATTCCCGTTACGTCTATTCCCCTGGCGGCGATATCCGTAGCAACAAGCACTCTGTATTTGCCTGATTTAAAGCCATCAAGCGCTTCGCGGCGCTGAGAGAAAGAGCGGTTTGAGTGTATCTCGGCCGCGGAATGCCCCAGCTCCTTCACCGCACGGACTATTTTGCTTGCCCCGTATTTGGTCCGTGAGAACAGCAGCACAGAGCCGTGATATTGATAAAGTATCTTTTCAAGCAGAAGCCTTTTGTCCTCGCCCCTCACGATGAATATTTCCTGGACAACCGTTTCCACTGCGGTTCCGGACCTGGCGATCTCGACGCTTATGGGGAGCTTCATGTAAGAAGATGCCAGCCGCATGATCTCGGGAGGCATCGTGGCCGAAAAAAGCATTGTCTGCCGATCCATAGGAACACCCTGAAGGACCTTTGCTATCTGCGGGGCAAATCCCATGTCCAGCATCCTGTCGGCTTCATCAAGCACAAGGATGCGGACATCATCCAGTCGTACTGTGCGCTGCTGGAGATGGTCGATCAGTCTTCCGGGGGTGGCAACGATGATCCTCGGTTGGCGCCTGAGCATGCTTATCTGGTTTCCCATCGATGCGCCGCCTATAAGGACGGCGGTGCCCGCCCCGATAATGGCCCTGAACTTCTGATAGGTCTCGTCAACCTGCAAAGCCAGTTCGCGCGTGGGGACAAGGATAAGCCCGCGCCCTTTTATGAATGAAAGGCGCTGTATCATGGGGATGGCAAAGGCAAGGGTCTTTCCGGTGCCTGTCTGCGCTATGCCCATAATATCCTTTCCTTCTATGGCGATCGGGATGGCTTTGTGCTGAATAGGCGTGGGGATGCTGAATTTCAGCCGAACCAGCACATTAAGAAGGTTCGGGGCGATCCCAAGTCCGGAAAATGTTTGTTCGATCATGTTTTAATGATGAACGCTAGCGCATAATATGTCAAGATTTATTTAAAAAGCAAAAGCCTCTTGAATGATTTAAGAGGTCAGAATGCCCGATACTCCTCTTGCCAGCTCCAATCAAGATTATAATACCAGCCACCTTCATCGTATGAATCGGCGCAAACTACCCACCCGATCTTCCTTGTTTCCCCGGGGCCTACGCTTCCGCCAACCGAGAACTGAATATTGTCATATTCGGTCATATGGACATCTATGAATACCGGGAATTCATTGGCATTGCAGGCGTAAATATCATCCCCGTAATGCCAATAATCGGAATTGGTCAGCTCATAACTGTACAGTGTCACCCCATCAGCGCTTGATTGCCAGGCAAGAACGGGCAGGGAAAATCCTATGAACAAGAAAAATATTAATAAACCAAGGAGGATCCTGTTAACGCTGAATTTACTTTTCATTAAGCATCACTTCCTTTCATGATAATTTTATTCTTTCTTCATGAGCTTGTCCATAGATTTTAATGCATTTTATTGCCGGTGACAACTGTCGAGCTTGGTTGCCGGCTGATAAGCCTCTTGATATAATCCTGCTATTGATATGGACCAATCAAAGGGGCAAATTATGAGACCAAAAGCCAGGTCATATATTGTATTGATATTATCTTTGTTCTCGCTATCGATTATTTTTCTTTATGGATGCACTTCCCCAGGCGGCGGAACAGCCGGGGGACAAGATATAATGTCGGCGTTAAAAAAGATCAATAGCCTGACACCATATGAAGAAGTTGTCAAAATGCTGGGTGAACCGCAGATAATTCATAACGAGATCCGATCAAAGAGCGGTGAAATGATCCAGACAAAAGAATGGGATAAGGATAAAGGCAGGATCGAGATAGTGTTTGTAAAGAAGAACGCGACTTCCCGCCCGTATGTAAGACAAATAAAATATATTAATGTTAACGGGGAGATCGAATACTCATATAAATTATTGTATGATTAGCCGATGTCCGGGAAAATCGAAGCCACTGGAGCATTGTTTTTCTAAAGGATAGGGCTTATAATTTTCATGTGCATATCGACAGTTATAACTTTGGCGAGATCACTATCGACGGCAAGGTTTATACCTCTGACGTTATCATATACAAGGTCAGGGTGGACGATTCCTGGCGGAGGATGGAAGGGCATAAGCTTTCTATTGCCGACCTGGAAGATATCTTGCAGAAAAATCCGGATATTCTGATAATAGGCACCGGAGAAGCCGGAGTAATGAAAGTCCCCCCCGATGTAATATCAGCGCTTGAGGCAAAAGGCATTAAAGTGATCGTGATGAAGACCGGCGATGCCTGTAAAGAGTACAATAAGATATCAACGTCCGCCAATGTTGCTGCGGCGCTCCATTTAACCTGCTGATGGCTGTTTTTTGAATTTTGTGTTATAATGCAATGCATCAGGAGGACCAATCTTTGATCGACCTCGATATCCGAAAAGCCAGGAAAAAAGATAAAAAACATATCTTCAAATTCGTGAAAGAAGTCGGGCTATTTTCCCCGCGCCTGAGAATGAGCGATTTTTTTGTGGCTTACAGGGGAGAGAACCTTATAGGGCTGGCAAGGTTCAAGACCCACAAGAAACACAGGATACATGAACTGTCCAATGTGGGCGTGAAAGAGGGCTGGAGAAAGTGCGGCATCGGAAGCCTTATCGTATCAAGGCTTACAGGTAACGCCAGATACGACACATACCTGAACACCATAAATCCCGCCTTCTACGAAAAGCTCGGCTTCAAGAAGATCAAGGAAACGCCCAAAACAATGAAAAAGAACAGTACCTGGTGCAAAGGATGCGACAAAAGCGCCTGCACCTCAATGGTCTTGAAAGCTAAATGAACCCAAGTGTCCCGCTCTTTCCCCACTTCAGGGAAATAACTCTGGCAGACAGGCAGATATTTGAGCAGAGTTTCCTGGAAAATCCTCCGGAGACCTCAGAACTTACCTTCACGAATTTTTATATCTGGATAAGCTGCGACAAGTCACGGATAACTTTGATTAACGGCAATCTTTGCGTCGCGGCATGGCCGGACAATGAACCCCCTTATTTCTTTGAGCCTCTCGGCAGGGAGATGATGGATGAAACGATCGACGCATGTTTTTCCCATATCCCCAGGTTCAGCAGGGTCTCGGAAGCTTTTGCTGAAAAATATTTCAAGGGCAGGAAGGACGCCGCTGTCGAACCGGACAGGGATAATTTCGATTACCTGTACAAGCGGGATGATCTGGTGAACTTAAAAGGCAAGAAATATGACGGAAAGAGGAACAAGATCAAGAAATTGCTCAAGAACAATATCCCGATCTATCAGCAGTTGACGCAGCATGATATCGGGGATTGCCTTGAGCTCATAAAGAAATGGAGCAATCAGAAGTCAACAGGGCTCTGCTTTGATGAGCCGATAAAGAAGGCGCTGAAGGACTATTCCGGCCTTGATATTGCCGGCGCGTCGGTCAGGATAAATGGCAGGATCGAAGCCTTCACGATCGGCGGGGAATTGAACAAAGATACGGCGATCGTCCATATAGAAGTGGCGAATCCTGAGATCGACGGGCTTTCGCAGTACTTAAGCCAGCAGTTCTGCAAGAACGCCTGGGAAGGCTTTACATATATTAACCGGGAGCAGGACCTGGGGGACGCAGGACTTAGAAGAGCCAAATTGTCATACCATCCCGTAAAGCTGATCAGTAAATATAGCATTTGTATAGGGTAGGGACAGCCCTTGTGGCTGTCCGAGCCGCGGACAGGGATAAACCCTGTCCCTACATCTTGTTATAAAACAACTTTGATGCTATCATTCTGAATCCATGGAAAATCCCGGATTAAAAAACAAGCGGATCGCCGTCATCATGGGCGGAAGGAGCGGAGAGAGGGAAGTATCACTGCGGTCCGGCAAGAGAGTTCTTGGTTCTCTGAAAAGCCAGGGCTTTAACGCCATATCCCTTGACGGGGATGAAAAGCTCATCGATAACATCAAGAAGAAAAAGATCGACATCGCTTATATAATGCTTCACGGCAAATTCGGCGAAGACGGCACGGTCCAGGGATTGCTCGAACATTACGGCATCCCCTACACAGGTTCAAAGATACTTGCTTCCGCGCTTGCAATGAACAAAGTGGCTTCCAAGAGGATCTTTGAGGCAACGGGCATACCCACTCCAAAATATATCACGATCGACAATGAGATCAGCATAAAAAAGCAGTGTGAAAAAATAAAAAGGATATTCCCTTTCCCGCTCGTGGTAAAGCCCGTATCGGAAGGTTCAAGTCTTGGTATTTCGATAATCAAGGAAGAGGAAAAGCTTGAGAGAGCGGTCTCGGACACCATTGATAAATATAAGGATGTTTTTGTTGAGGAATACATAAAGGGCAGGGAAGTAACGGTGGGGATAATCGGGAAAGGCGGCGAACTGACGGCGCTGCCGATACTTGAACTTCGGCCCAAGGCCGAGTTCTATGATTATGAGTCAAAGTATTCGGAGGGCGGCACCCAGTTCGTGCTTCCCGCGAAGCTTCCAAAGGACCTTTACAGGCACACCCAGGATACCGCGCTTGCCGCGCACAAGGCGCTTGGATGTTACGGCGTCTCCCGCGTGGATATCATTGTCAGCGGCAGCCATACTCCCTTCGTGCACGAGGTGAACACTATCCCCGGTATGACGGACAAAAGCGATCTTCCCGCAGAGGCCGAGTGCGCCGGGATATCTTTTGACGAACTTGTGGTAAAGATACTTGAGAGCGCATACTAAAAAATTCAGCTGGTACATCACATGGTTCATCATCGACGCGATAGCTATCGCGATAATTTCTGGTTTTATCCTCTCACTCCCGATATGGCGTTTAAAGAATATCGAGGTCAGGGATAATGATTTTGTGCCGGCAGAAAAGATAGCATCGATCGCAAAGATCCCGGCGGGAGAGAATGTTTTCATGGTCGATCTGGATGAAGCGGAACGTCGATTTTCCGATATCGCGCAGATAAAAGAAATAAGGATCCAACGAAAACTTCCGGCGACCATTATCATAAAAGTTCAGGAGCGCAAACCTTTTGCCATCGCGGTGGTGAATGGCGTGCCCGCCCTTGTTGACAAAGAAGGATTCATAATCGCCAAACAGAACCTCGGGAGCTCCATTTACAAGCTGCAGATCGCGCAACTTCCCGTGATAAGGGGCATAAACAAGACCGCTGAAGGCGGGCGGAGGATCGATCCTGCGGACGCCATTTTCATGAAGGATACGCTGACTCTGCTTTCAAATTTCCTGGACCCCTCTAAAATACAGATCGAACTTGGGAACAAGGAAGATATAATAATCTATGTTGAGGATTATTTGAAGGTAAAGATCGGCGACCCAAAAGACATGGAAAATAAAATAAGGACGATGCAGGCGCTGCTAAATTCCGTAAAAGGCAAGTGGGCCAAGGTCGCATATATAGATGTAAGGGTGCCGGACTTTCCCGTAATAAAATTCAAGTAAAATCCCCTTGCAATTCCGCTACAACCTGCTATATTATTGGCCTTACAGGGACTCCAAAATACGTAATTTGGGGGCTTAAATCAATGAACAATGTAGTGATCGGTGAAGGGGTTAAGACTTTTGCCACTATAAAAGTGATGGGGGTCGGCGGCGGCGGGACAAACGCCGTCAACAGGATGGTTGGCTCAGGATTAAAAGGCGTTGAATTCTGGGCCGTGAACACGGACCTTCAGGCACTATCAGTTTCACTCGCGGACCATAAACTCCAGGTAGGCGCAAAGTTGACCAAAGGGCTTGGCGCAGGTTCCAATCCCGAGATCGGTCAAAAAGCCGCGGAAGAATCCCGTGAAGACATAAAACAGGCACTAGCCGACGCGGACATGGTGTTCCTGACAGCCGGCATGGGCGGCGGAACGGGTACAGGCGCTTCACCCATAATCGCGGAGATCGCGAGAGAAATGGGAGCATTGACCGTTGGTGTTGTCACCAAGCCGTTCAGGTTTGAAGGCCCGGTCAGGATATCCCAGGCTGAAAGCGGAGTCGTGCTTCTTCGCGAAAAAGTTGACGCGCTCATAGTGATACCAAATGATAAACTTCTACAGGTCGTTGAGAAGAGAACCTCAATAATTGAAGCATTCAAGATTGCTGACGATGTATTGCGGCACGGCGTTAAAGGGATATCCGATCTCATAACTGTACCGGGGCTTATCAATCTGGACTTTGCGGATATCAGGACGATCATGTTCGACGCGGGAAGTGCCATGATGGGCATTGGCACCGCATCTGGCGAGAACCGCGCAGTGGAAGCGGCGGAAGCCGCGATATCAAGCCCGCTGCTTGAGGAAACAATAACCGGAGCAAAGGGAGTTGTGTTCAATGTGACGGGCGGAAGCGATCTTACGCTTTATGAAGTAAATGATGCCGCGGAAGTGATCTATAATGCGGTGGATCCCGAGGCCAATATAATATTCGGCGCGGTGATAGACGAGAAGCTTCAGGGCGAAGTGGTCATAACTGTCATTGCCACCGGCTTCAAGCATGTGGAGAAAGGGATCTCCGAGGAAACCAGCATAAGGAAAGGCATAAGGCCGGAAATTATGCAGCAAAAAGAAAAAGTGGAACTTCCCCCGTTCCTTAAGACCGTCTGATAACCTTGTTTTAGCAACCTCTTGTGATATAATCCCATTATTCTATGGAACCAAAAGGCATCGAGTTCTTCATATTCACCAATACAAGCCCTGTTTTTAAGGGGATATCGGTGATCATTGCCGGATCATTGGCGCTAATATTTTCATATTGGATGGTAAAGCGATGGAAAGAGCCAATGTCCTGGCAGTTCAAGATTTTCATAGGTCTTGCGGTGTTCATAGTCCTTTACGGTTTATTTATCCTTGTTTTTCAACCCCAATGGTGGAGACCACCTTGGTGGTAAAGAAAATGCAAAACTTCAAACATCCAACTTCCAACATCCAAGAACACCAAAATCCCATTTCCAAATCCCAAATATTGGAAGTTGGCATTTTTATCGTTGGGATTTACTTTGAAGTTTGAGGTTTGAATTTGGGATTTTGAAGTTGCGCTGAGCGAGCGCAAGCGAGTCGAAGCGTTGAGGGATCGTCTAACGGTAGGACAGCTGACTCTGGATCAGCTAATCGGGGTTCAAATCCCTGTCCCTCAGCAAACCTGATTAAGCCCAATCCCTTCCGCTTCATTTTTCATTTCTAAATATTATTGAAATTTTCCCCGCAATTGCACGATATATTATTGGGTAAACACAATAATGGAGAATTTATGGTTTTAAAATTAGCAGATAGGGCAATAGCAAACAATCAGGTTAAATGCGTTATTATCGCCGCGGGAATGGGAAGGCGGCAGGGACCTTTAACCAACAGCTTTATAAACAAATTCGCGGTCGCCAAGCCCCTTCTTCCAGTTGCAGGGAGAAAACTTATTGATTTCACTATTACAATGGCGGAAAACCTTGGGCTGCCAGAGGTAGTCATTTCAGCCGGCCAATACTGGCAGCAGTTCCAGAGGATGATCGCTCCTTCCGGCGGATACTATCTGGCCACACCCGCTTCGCCAAAGATCAGGATCGACGGCGTGGAAGCAAAGGATACCATGGGTAATGCCTTTGGGCCTTTCGTTGGGAACAGGAAATTAAACAAGGATGACACTTTAATAGTTTTGAGCGGCGATATTGTCACAAATATCGATCTAAAACCAGCTCTTGAACAACATCTGAAAAGTAATGCAGCCGCGACGGTCGTGGCCCTTCCTGTGGAGTGGACAAGCGACGATTGGGAGAACAGGGGATCCCCTATTATTGAGATGAAGAATGGAATGCCCGTTAATGCGGAGGAAAAATCCAGATCGGATAGATTGGCTTATGAGGAGGAGCTAAAAGCCCTATTCGAGAAGTTAAGGGGACGATCATTAAGGGTAGGGAAATACTACCAAAGATCGCATGTAAGCAACATGGTCCAGGCAGAGATACGGCGAATGGAAAGAGAGAATTGCAGGAGTAACTATTCCATTACTTCTGTATATTTTTTCAAAGCAAGCCTTGTTATGGATATTGTTCCAAATTTAACCTCATTGGATTATGATGGAGAGGATCGGTTCTCGGATTTTGGTTTTCATCTTTTCCACTTGCTGGCGGATAAAAAGTATGAAAAAACCGACAGCCAAAGGTTGAAAAACCTGATTAAGAAAGTGCAGGATCGTAGATATCCTTTCTTCGCCTATGTTCCTCCCGCGACCGGCATCGGAGGCGAACAACTTTATTGGCATGATATTTACGGCCCCAGGAAACTATGGGAGATCAATATGCTTGCGCTGAATGAGAACGGTCTGGCGAACAGCTGGGTAAGGGAGAGATTCCATAAGACCGGCTGGGGATGGATCGGCGATAACAGCCATGCTCCGGAAGAAGCGCAGATCGGCGACATACGCGAAAGAGCATATTATCAGAAGGGTTTCTCGGTGGTCGGCTCCAATGTCTCGCTGCCGTCGCGCGTACGGATCAGTCATTCTTTTTTGGATGATTTTACTGTTCTCAAGCCCGGCACCGAAGTGTTTAACAGTGTGATTTCTCCGGGGCAAGCCAGGCCGACCTCAAGCATAGGGCCGATCAGTCTGGTCAATTGCCTGATGCTGGGAGAAGGATTCCCTCCCGATTATGCGGATATTGACATGATAAGGGACGCTATAATATTTAATGTCCCGTATTTTGACGGCTTTGGAATGGTGTCGCTGCAATCAAAGGTCTGATCCCAAGAACCAAACGCAAAAATTGCCCGCTTTTTCTCCTCACAACAATATAATAGATTTATCAATATTAAGAAAATATGTGATAATATAATGAATACAAAAATGAAAAAGAACATTCTGCTTATATGGCCATATGGGTTCGATCCGCAATATGTATTGCCACTTTCACTGGCATATTTAAAAAGTAATTTAAGCGTTGATAAATATAATATTGAGATCTTAGATTGCGCATTATTAAGGCTGGATGCAAATTCACGCAAAGATGAAATTATAAGTCGAATAAAAAAGTTCAATCCTTATATTGTTGCTGTATCAACATGGTCATTGACATATTTAGAGTCAATTGAACTTATGAAAATCACAAAGTCAATTGATGATAAGATCATAACTGTAATGGGCGGGATACATATAACCGCGTATCCGGAAAGTGCCGTTAAATGTGAGTATGTTGATTTTTCAGTCAGAGGAGAAGCTGAATCATCTTTTTCTGATTTTATAGAGGAGTCTTGTAAGACAGTCCCAAATTATTCGCTTGTTGATGGATTGGTATATCGCGGTGCTGATAATGTAATTAATATGAATCCAATCGCTTATAAGAGCGATCTTGATACGATCAAGATCCCTGATTATGACAGTATCCAATTAGATAAATATATAGAGCAAGGTTACCGTTATAATACAACAATAAGAAAAAATGCCCCAATACTGGTTACCAGAGGATGTCCATATTCTTGTGTTTTTTGCAGTGCCCCGGTTATAAATGGGCGGAAAATCAGAAAACATTCCAAGGAATATATAATTAATTGGATAAAGTATCTGTATTATGAAAAAAACATCAGGATGATAAATATTATTGATGACAATTTCACCTTTGATACCAATTACGCAAAAGATGTATGTAAGGAAATAATTAAGCTGAATTTAAGGGATTTGCAATTTGGTACCCCTAATGGGATAAGAATACAAAATACAGACAAGGAACTCTTACTGCTAATGAGAAAGGCAGGCTGGAAGGTTTTATCGATCGCGCCAGAAAGCGGATCAAAGAAAGTATTGGAATTAATGAATAAAAGACTTGATCTAGATATTATCCCTTTAAAAGTAAAAGAAATCAGGGAAGCTAAGCTTAAAGTTCATGGCTTATTTATGATAGGGTTCCCGGGGGAAACAAGAGAGGATATTAAACAAACTGTTAAGTTGATAAGGAGAAGTAAGTTCGACTTTTTCTTTATTGCGAACTTTCAACCATTGCCGGGAACGCCAATATACAATACACTGGTTTCCAGGCACGAGATTGAGAATGGTTTGCTTCCGGCTAATGTATCTGATGGAACAAGGGTTTATACTCCAGCAGGTTTAAAAGATTTCAATTTCCCGTTATTTATCCTAAAAGAATATGCGATATTTATTATAACAAATCCATTAAGGATATTTTATATTATCAGGATATTAGATATTAAAATGATAGTTAAAAAAGCAATTGTAAATATAATAAATGTTTTAAAAAAATAGAAAGAGCTGTTATGCTTTCTGGAATGGCGCATGTCCTTTGGCGCACATAACCATTATTAAGGGGTTAAAATGAAACTGATCAAGTATACTCCCCATATAGTATTCTGTATTATTTTATTATCCTTCAAAGTTTGGGCAGAAAACGCTCCCTTATTTTATGGGCAAGAAGTTGTAGTCACGGCGAGCCGTATCCCGCAGTTAAGATCGCAACTCCCGGCCAGCATAACCGTTATTACAAGCACAGAGATCAAGACTTTGGGCGCAAGAAATATGGGCGATGTTTTGAATTATACGTACGGGACGTCATCGAGAACGACGGGATATCTTGGCTCACAGGTTTCAGGCAGCATTCGAGGCTCTTCTTATCAGCAAATGTTGATACTTATTGACGGGCAAAGGATAAATTCCCCTCTTCTTGGCGGATATGACCTGGGGGACCTGCCGGTAGATAACATAGAAAAGGTGGAGATAGTCCGCGGCCCCGCCTCTGCATTATACGGGGCTGATGCTGTAGGCGGTGTCATAAATATCATCACCAAAAAGGCCGAGACCAGTGGCAAATACTCTTTGAACATAAGTTCAAAACTGTCTGAAAGAGGAGCGAATGACCTGCAGCTCACGACAGCAGGCGCAGCCGATCCCCTGAACTATTCTTTTTCCGCCGGTCAGGATTTTTCTCCGGGATACCGCGATAACAGCGATTACATGTCGCAAAAATACAGCGGCGATGTTTCGAGGCGTTTCAGCGAACAGTTCAACCTGCGCCTTGGCTATGACCAGTATAATGACAAGAAAGGCGTTCCGGGACCTTTATCATCCCCAAGCCCTTTTGCCCGTCAGGAGGACAATGACCAGCATTTACGCCTTTTGTCCGAAACAAAAGTGAACGATAATTGGAGCATCAAGTTTAATTCCTCTTTCAGCCAAAGTGACATGATCTTCGATGACACAGACCCGATCTTTGGATATTATGCCAAACACAACAGCATCAGTAATCTGTATGAATTCCAGAACGAATTGAAGCTTGGAGAGCACGATCTTTTCAATATAGGCGCGGAATACAGGAATGATCAAGGGAGGAGCACGGCGAGCGGGACGCATCTTGTCTATAATAAGGCCGTATTCATCCAGGACCAGCACTATTTTACTCCGGATCTTTCCCTGTTATTGAGCAACCGTTATGACTCGCATTCCATTTACGGCGATACAAGCAGTCCGAGGGTGGGGATGAATTACAGGCTGGACAGCAATTCGTCGGTCTGGGCCTCATATGGAGAAGCATTCCGCGCGCCCACATTGAACGATCTGTTCTGGTACGATCCCGTCTGGAATATGATGGGTAATCCTTCCCTTAAACCGGAAAGCTCGAAAAACTCAGAGATGGGGTTAACTTTGAAGCTCGATGATAAAACAGAATTGAATGCAAGTTGCTTTATAAGCAAAGTAACCAACTATATAGATTGGGCGCCAAATTCTTATGGCACATATGAAGTTCAAAATGTTTATGATGCATCCATATCTGGTTATGAATTAGGCCTGAATTATTATGTAATGCAGGAACTTAAATGTTTTGTTAATTACACCGCAATGAATGCCAGGGATGGGACAACAAGAGAAGACCTCTTGTATAAACCAGGAACGCAATATAATACCGGGCTTGAGTACAACGACGGGAACGATCATTCCGCGGGCATCCTTATAAGGCATGTCGGGCAAAGGGATTATACATATTTTGATACGGTATCTTTTACCACAAAAAGATGGAAGCTTGACGCGTACACCGTTGTCAGCGTCAATTTCAATTTCAGAATGTCCACGCAAATGGTTTTAACTATGGGAGCGGAGAACTTTTTTAATGAGGATTATCAGGATACATACGATTATCCGATGCCCGGAAGAATATATACTTTTGGGATACAATATAATCTGATATAATTCGAATATGACAAGAACGAAAGCACTGCCGACCAATATCCTTATATCATCATTCATGATCACTATAGCGGCAGTTTTGTTGTACGCCGCATATAACAACAATGTTCAGGCCAAGAATTCGCCCGTTTTCTATGATGAACTGATAGTAGTTGAGCGGACGATCCCGGCGGCAAAAGAGGCGGCAATAACAGAAGTAAATCCGGCAACCACGCCAATCCAAACACTTCCTCCCGTTTTGATGCCCCCGAAGGTCATTTACCGTATTTTACCGGAATTCCCTTTCTCCGCCGTGGAAAAAGGTATCCAGGGAACCGTTATTTTGTCAGTATATGTCGGTACCTCAGGATTGCCCGAAAAAATAGAAACAAAAACCTCGTCTGGCTATGAATCGCTGGATCACTCCGCGATCAGCGGCGTTATGCAGTGGAAATTTGAACCCGCAAAAAGAGGGATCCAGTCGATCGGCAGCTGGTTCGAGGTTCCGGTAGTGTTCAGGATCAAATAGAACGTTTGAGCGGAATAAATCTTACAGCCGCAGCCCGAGCGAATTCATAAAGACCAAATAGAACAGCCACATATGCCAGGTCGCCTAACAAGGAAAACCTCAGAAAAGGAAGCCCCATAACGTAGCAGTTCACCAACCCTGATATTGTATGCGGATACCAGGAGCCCGGAACAGCCCAGACGCCGAAGTTAGTTATCAGATAAAAGCACAGCGAACTTGCTATCGTTGACCCGATGATGTTCGGCGTTGTCTTATGATCCTTCAGCCACAGTCCGATCAATCCTGTCAATAAAAATGCCCCCCAGGTAAAAAATATCAGGGAATGAAGGCCCAAAATAAGATCGGAAGCGATCATGATAAGAAGAGGGATCAATAGAGCTGTTCGGCGATCCAGATAAGATCCGCCAAAAAGGGCTATTGCGGCAACAGGGGTCGCGTTCGGCAGATGCGGAATAAGCCGGAAAACGATGCCTAGCAAAACGAAAAAATATGCCAAAAGATCACCCCTATAAAAATTATATCATATAAGGGCAAATATTCAATAAATCAGGCGCTTCCAAATCTTCCCGTCCCGGTATATACTAAAGCGATCATGGGAATAACCGAATTCATCGCGCAATATGTCACAAGATTCATGGAAAGCACGGGATATGTAACGGTCTTCGTCGCGATGGTGATGGAAAGCATGGTGTTCCCCGTCCCGAGCGAGGCCGTGATGCCGTTTGCCGGATTCCTGGTAGCTGACAACAGGTTTTCCATGCCCCTTGTAATTATCATAAGCACGCTGGGCAGCATCACCGGCTCCCTTATTTCCTACGCGATCGGGTATTACGGAGAGATGGCGTTCATTCAAAAGCACGGTAAATACCTTCTTTTAGATATAGATGATCTCAGGGCGGCGGAAAAATTCTTCAATAAATACGGGGATGTCACCATATTCGTAAGCCGCTTTATACCTGTGATCAGGCATTTAATATCGATCCCGGCGGGATTCGCGAGAATGAAGTTATGGAGGTTCATGATATTCACCGTGCTGGGCGCCGGGATATGGAACACATTCCTTGCGTATACGGGACTTTCCCTTAAGAACAACTGGGAAGCAGTTATGAGGGCGAGCAGGATAATTGATATTGCGGTGATAATTCTTCTGTTACTTCTCTTTGCTTATTACATCAATAAACATCTTAAGAAGCGCAGGGTTAAGGCATAATTTACCATAAAAATGTAAATGCACAATTATAAACCTACAATATTAGTGATCGATGATGAAGCAAGCGTAAGGAGATCGCTCGGCATAGTCCTCAAGAATATCGGAACGATAATAACCGCCGCCGGTCACGCCGAAGCCATGGAACAGCTTTCCGGGAACGCCATTGACCTTGTCCTTCTGGACATAAAACTTCCAACCATCAGCGGGATAGAGATCCTCAAAAAGATAAAAAAGATCGATGAGAACATGATGGTGATAATGATCACCGCGGTGCGGGAAACCAAGGCCGCCGTGGAAGCCATGAAACTTGGAGCATACGATTACATAACCAAACCTTTTGACATAAATGAGCTTCGCATACTTGTAAAAAAGGCGCTGGAAAAAAGGACCCTTATAAAAGAAAATCTGTTCCTGCAGTCGGAGATATCCGCGATCAATAAATATGATGAACTTGTGGGCGACAGCGATAAAATGAAGCAGGTTTTCAAGATGATCGATGAGGCGGCTGCTTCCACAGGCGCGGTCATTATTCAGGGAGAGAGCGGCACCGGCAAGGAGCTTGTAGCGCGGGCCATCCATTACAGGAGCGCCCGCGGCAACAGGCCCTTTGTGGTCATTAACTGCGCCGGTATCCCCGAGAACCTTCTTGAAAGCGAACTGTTCGGTCATGAAGCCGGCGCTTATACCGGAGCGATGGAAAGAAGAGAAGGTAAATTCGAAGCGGCCAACGGCGGCAGCGTGTTCCTTGATGAGATATGCAGCATGCCTCTTACGCTGCAGGCAAAAATGCTGAGGGTATTGCAGGAAAAGAAAGACGGGTCCAAGGAAATTGAAAGGGTTGGCTCATCCAAGCCAATCTCTGTGGATGTGCGCGTGATATCGGCCACGAACAAGGACATTAAGAAATCGGTGGCGGAAGGAAAATTCCGCGAAGATCTTTACTATCGTCTTAATGTGCTCCCGATAAACATGCCGCCCCTGAGGGAAAGAAAAGATGATATCCCTTTGCTTGCTGATTATTTCCTTGAAAAATATAACAGTAAACTGAACAAGAATATCCGGGGGATAAGTGAAGAGGCCATAAAAGTGATGGAGGAATATGCCTGGCCCGGGAATGTGAGGGAACTTAAGAACATAATGGAAAGGGTAGTAACGATGAAGCAGACGGGAAATGTATCCATCGATGACCTTCCCCTGGAGATAACAATTAGCCAGAGCGTCCTTGTAAAGATGAGATCAGGCCATGACCTTTCCATCGTCTCGGCAAAGGGTAGGATCGAGAATCAGCTTATTAAGAAAGCATTAATGGAAACAAGGGGAAACCAGATAAAAGCCTCAAAGCTCTTAGGAATTCACCGCAACACGCTTCTCGCGAAGCTTAAACAACTTGGGTTTAAAGATGAAATCACCAGAGAATTGGAATGAGTTCGCGTATCATTTTGAATCATAATGGGAATATATAAACCATTTGACAAATTTTGATACATATATTACCCTTGCGTAAGTAATCAGGTAACCCGACTGTAAAACAGAGGGCCGAAATTGTAGCGTAATCTACGAATTCGGCCTTTTTTATTTGAATATATAATAATATGTAAGCCTGACTTGTAAAAAGAGGGCGTTCTTTCAGAAATGGAGGGGCGCCCTTTTTTGTTTTATAAAAAGGAGGGATCCAGAATGACAGAGTTTTTACCGGTTGAGATAATAGGGACGGGTTTTCATGTTCCGGAGAGGGTGGTGACCAACGAGGATTATGAAAAGGAGTACGGGGTCTCCGCGGAATGGATAAAACAGGTGTCGGGGATCGAATCAAGGTGTATCGCGGCGCCTCACGAAGCATGCTCACATCTTGCGATACCGGCTGCGAAGAAAGCTATGGAGTCGGCAGGCATCAGTCCAAAGGAACTCGACTTAATAATTTTAGCGACAATTAATGCTGATTATTCCTCCCCACCGGGCGCGTGTCTTGTGCAGGGTGCGATAGGAGCGGAAAACGCTGCAGCGTTTGATATTGATTGCGCGTGCTTGAGTTACGTGTGGGCTTTGCAGGTAGGAGCACATTTTGTGTCAGCGAATATGTTTAAAAAAGTATTGGTGATAGCTTCCGAGATCTGCACGCGAGCCGCAAACTTTAATGATCCCAAGACCTTTATCCTGTTAGGGGACGGGGCCGGAGCGGCGGTCTTAAGTAAGGGAGACGGGGAGTCGGGTGTGCTTGCTTCATATTTTAGGGCTGATGGCACCAGATGGGAGGCGGCCACAATAAAGGCATGCGGAACTCTTTATCCTGACCCAAGAAACTTACCAGAGGGTGTTAGCGTTAACGATCTGTATTTTAAAATGGACGGACAAAAAGTTTACAAGTTTGCCGTAAAAGCGATGGCTGAGGCAGTGAAAGAGGTAACAAAAAAAGCGGGTTTAAACCTTGATGATATCAAGCTGGTGATCCCACATCAGGCAAATTATAGAATATTGGAATCAGCCATCAAACGAATGCAAATAAATAGGGATCAAGTGTTTGTCAATGTTCAAAAATATGGCAATACTGGAGCTGCTACTGTCGCAATCGCCTTGGCAGATGCCCATAAAAAAGGTAAAATATCAAAAGGTGATCATGTAGTTTTGACCGGTTTTGGTGCGGGGCTTTCCTGGGGGGCAATTTTATTGAGGTGGTAATGGAATCTGCAAGTTAATATGGAACTACCAATTTTACTTCAGGCAGTAACCTGTGTTTGTACCGCGGCTTTAGGAATTTTCGTTTTAACAAAAAATCCACGCAACAGGATAAATCAAACACTTTTCCTGGCATGTGTTTTTCTTTCAAGCTGGAATGTTTGCGGAATATTGATGGAATATCAGGTACAGAATGGCATAAATCCAATCTTAATCTCCCGGGCGAGCATGATGTTTATCTCTTTGCTTTACCCCACTTTTATATATTTCAGCTGGGTTTTTCCATTTCAGGAAGATAATCCAAGGTATAAACGAATGTTTTTGTTCTTCAACTTTGTGGCATTAGTATCTGTTTTTTTATCGCTCAAGGGTTTTTATATCAATCAAATTGAAATTGTTGATCGAATCGCAATAAGAAGATTTTCGCCATGGATATATTACTTTCTTATAAGCTCGATCACTTCGGTGGGAGCTGGTTTTTATAATCTTCTCTCAAAATATATCAACACCAAGATAGCCATATATAAAAATCAGCTAAAGTATGTATTTATTGGTTTGGCTACAGGATTCTTTGTGGCCCTATTATTCTCCCTTTTCCTTCCAATCATGGGCTATAATAAATTCTTTTTTGTTGGCGAAACAGGAGCGCTATTATTTGTTGGATTTACTGCCTATTCGATTATCAAACATCGGCTTATGGACATTGAGATCATCATAAAAAAAGGCATCATTTATTCGTTGCTTATTAGCGGGGCTGTTGGTGTATATGCTTTGCTCGCAATTACTCTCGGGCAATATCTTAATTTCGTTACCGGCTACGGAGTCCTGCTTGCCAATGTACTTTCTGCTTTGGCAATTGTATTGGGATATAAGCCTCTTGAAACTATTATTGAAAATGCCACAGATAGGTTTTTCTTCAAAGGCAAATTCGATCACTATAAAACGCTCAAGAATCTAAGCCGGGAGATCACATCAATTATCGATATCAATCGTTTGCTCTTATTGATCATCAGCGCGATAACCGGGACGATGCGCGTGAGCAAAGTGTCAGTTTGCCTCATGGATGATAAAGGAAGATGGGAAGAGGCGAAACTGGAGGATGAAAATGTTGACCTTGATGAAGTAAAGATGGACGAAGTCCTTCTTAATTATATTTCTGAAGTTAAAGAAGCCGTCTCTTTTGATGATATAAAGCACAAATTGGAGACGCAGAAATTGACTGCAACAATAAAAACAAATCTTTCGCACATTATAAACTTGATGGAGGATATGCGTATTGTGCTATTTGTCCCGCTAATCGGGAAAAAGGGGATCATCGGGATACTGAGCCTGGGAGAGAAATTATCCGAGGATATGTATTCACTGCAGGACCTGGAACTTCTTTCCATACTGGCCAATCAAACAGCTACTGCCATTGAGAATGCCAGGTTGCACCAGCAGCTGGAACGCGCGGAAAGATTAGCAGCACTAGGAAAGCTCGCAAGCGGGCTTGCCCATGAGATAAGGAACCCCCTTACATCCATAAAGGCTTTTTTCCAGATATTGAATAGCGATGAAGATGAAGAGGATAAGCGGGAAATCGCTGAAATAGCTTCGCAGGAGATCGTGCGGATCGAGGGATTACTGGATAACCTTTTGTGTTTTGCCCGCCCGCGCCCGCCAGAACTTTCCCTCATAGATGTGAGAGAAGTACTGGATGAAACTCTGGCAATTATCAAACCTGAGAGCACATCAGAAAATATACGGATAGTTAAAAATTATTCTGATTCAGTTCCAAAGATCCACGCTGATGAGAAGCAGCTTAAACAGGTCTTTATGAACCTGATGTTCAATGCACTGCAGGCTATGCCGGATGGCGGGGAACTCGGGATAGATTTATTCCATGACAAGGAAAAGGATATTGTTAAAATAAAGTTTACTGACTCAGGCTGCGGCATTGATAAAAAGCATTTATCTAAATTGTTTGATCCATTCTTTACAACAAAGGCTCAGGGCACGGGCCTGGGACTTAGCATTTGCCAGCGCATAATCGAGAGCCACAATGGGAGGATTGCCATAGAAAGTGAAAAGAACAAAGGAACTCAGGTACATATTACTCTTCCGGCCGGCCAGCCAGCAGTTGCACAAAAATTGTTCTAATGCACAATAATTATGCGGTGTAGCTTTCTGAGACAGGAAAGCATTGTTGCTCTTTTCCTTATGCCCCAGCAAAAATCTGCACATAACACAAACGGCATGAAAATTGCTTACTACCAGTGTGAGATATGAAGCGAATCAAAGGAGGATGATTAGGTAATGGAAAAGATCAGTTCGAACAAACCCAGGATACAGGCAGAAAACACGGTTCCTGATAAAGGAAGAGAATTGCATATGTTTAAGCTGCATCCGTCGGAAATGAAGTTGATCCAGGTCATCAGGGCGATAGAGTTCGGAGAGATCGAGGGATTAAAAGTTGAGAACGGCCTGCCCGTCTATTACAAGGGGGCTCGCAAGACCTGCAAGCTCGCGTGAAAAAATGAACAATTATAATCTTTTTCTTGATCTCGGCCTCACCTTAGAGCTTCATCCGCTGGAGAAAAAGCTGATCGAGACCCTGAGGTCCATCGATTCCGCGGTAGTTTCAAAGATCAAAGTGCAGGATGGCCTGCCCGTGCTTTTTTATGTTGAGCTTGATGAGGAAAGTTTCCATACCGTAAAAAGTACTTGACAGATTTTGAGACATGTTCTATTGTGAGCCATAATTTCTTGGAGTTGGTCTGACTTAATTTAAAGAGGGCCGAATCTGTAGCGAAGCTATAGTTTCGGTTTTTTTGTTTTATTAACATAGTAATCATTGCCTTACTGAACAACAGAGGGCCCCGATTTATCGGGGCCCTTTTTATTTTGGCAAAAATGGGGGGTTAAGTTATGGAGCAGAATGTTGAGTTGATGACGACGACCGAGGCGGAAAGCAAGGCCGTAATGCTGTGCAATGTTAATCTTCATGTTTCAGAGAAGAAGCTCATTGAACTGCTGCGGTCGATAAAGGACGGCGAAATATCCAGCATCAAGATCCAGAACGGCCTGCCTGTATTTTACATAATTGATCTGAAAGACAGAAGGTTTGTTTAACATTGAATAAATTAAGGTTTATTTTAATAGCATCCGGGATCATCTTGATAGTGCTCTCGCAGGGCATTATTGCCGTGCCCTCAAAGGATTATGTGCTGGGATCCGGCGATGTGCTGGAGGTGCACGCCTGGAACGAGTCGAATTCCGATATCCTTATCGTCAATCCGATCCCCCCCGGCATAACAACTGTCTACGCGGATCCTCATATCTTAACGGTTTCACGCGACGGCCGGGTGTACATACCAATGATCGGGACCATAAATGTTGCTGATCTGACGATCGGGATGCTTGAGGGAATGCTTGAGAAAAAACTCGTCAAGTTCACTGAAAACCCAAAAGTATCTGTCATGGTGAAGACCCCGAAGGGAATAAAGGTCAATGTTGCCGGGGAAGTGGCCAAACCGGGCCTTTATGAAGTCCCGGACGGCAATCCATTTGAGCGGTCGGTCCTCAATTACATCAAGCTTGCCGGCGGCACCACCGATTACGCGGGGCTGGAAGACGTTACTATAATGAAAAGGAACAATGAGTCGATAACGGTGAACTTAAGGAAGCTGATAGTTGAAAAAGACATGTCACAGAACGTTACTCTTGCGGATGGAGACTCGATCATAGTGCCGCAGGCCTCGAACCAGGTATATGTTCTGGGGCAGGTCATAAATCCGGGAGGGAAAAAGTTCATTGCCGGCGCTGTGGTTTCGGATTATGTGGGCATGGCGGGCGGCCTTAATAAATTTGCCGCATCGGATAATATCGGAATAATCCGGGGCGACTCGAAAAAGCCAGAAGTTATAAAGGTCAACTTGAGCGAATATATCAATTGGGAAGCAAGAAGAGTGCAGGTGCTTCCGGGCGACATAATATTCGTGCCGCAGAGCTGGTTCGCGAATTGGGCGGATATGGGCGCGCTCATCGTGATAGTAAGGGACGCGAGGGATGCCACGCGCGACCTGGCAAGCCCGAGCCAGTGGGAGGCCAAATAAATGGAACTCAAGCAATATCTTAACATTATATTAAAGTGGAAGGATGTCATCATACAGGTCTTTTTGGTGACCACATTCATTGTGTTGATAACTTCCTTTATACAGAGGCCCGTGTATGAATCTTCGGTAAAACTTCTTATTGAAGGAAGAAGCGGGAATTCTTCGCTGCTCAATGAGCTTGCGGCCGGAGGGGCTCTTACGGCGCTTTCTCGCACAGGTAATCCGCTCGACACACAGATGGAACTCATAAGGACAAACCCCGTTCTCGAACAGGTCATAGCAAAGTTGAACCTGAGGGATCCAAGAGGCAACCCGATGAGCGCCGGAGCTTTGCGGGGAAAGCTCTCAGTTTCGTCTTTAAGACTTACCGATATCATTGAGGTGCGTGCCCAGTCGAACAATCCATCGCAGGCCGCGGAGATTGCGAACGCAATCGGAGAGGTTTTCGTGGGCGAATCGGAAAAGAGCAACCAGCGCGAGGCGGGGATGGCGAGAAGGTTCATAGAGAAGCAGCTCGGGGAATTGCAGTCGGAGCTCTCGAACATGGAAGCGGGCCCCGAAAAAGGGGTCGTTCTTCTTCAGAAAAAAAGAATGGCGACTGTTACCGAAAAAAATTACATGACCCTGCTTTCAAAACTGGAGGAAGCGCGCATCGCGGAAGCGGTCAAGATCGGCTATGCAAGGATCGTTGAACCCGCGACCGTGCCCGGAAGGCCCGTCAAGCCGAAGAAGGCGTTCAATACTTTCATGGGCGCTTTCTTCGGGCTGGTGGCGGGAGTGGGGCTGGCGTTCCTGTTTGAATATCTTGATGATTCCATCAGGACGGCGGAAGACGTGAAAAACCTCCTCAATTTACCGGTACTTGGCTTGATACCTCACTTTGAAGAAGAAGAGATCAGCAACAGGAATAGAGGTCCCAGACGGCACCACGAAAAACTTCCCGCAGAACGGATCAAAGAATTACTTAATGAATTCATCGGCAGACTGATGAGAAAGGATAACGCTGCATGAAAACTGATTTACCCGATCCATTAGTTGTAAAGAACAGGCCAAGGTCGCAGGCAGCGGAGGCGTTCCGGGCGCTCCGGACAAATATCCAGTTCATGAACCCCGACAAGGAATTAAGGAGCATTGTTATTACAAGCTCCTGCCCGGGAGAGGGGAAATCGACGCTTGCCGCCAATCTGGCGGTAAGCCTCGCCCAGACGGGCAAAAAAGTGGTATGCGTGGATACCGACCTTCACAAGCCAAAACTTCATAACATCTTCCATGTCCTTAACATGAAAGGAGTGACCAACGCGCTTGCGGGATCCCATTCGATCGATGACGTTACCCTGCAGACGGATGTGGAAGGGTTAAGGATCATCCTCAGCGGGCCTATCCCGCCGAATCCTTCGGAAATACTCGGCTCAAAGAAAATGAAGTCGATCATGGAAAAACTGGCGGCGGAAAACGATTTTGTGATTTATGACACGCCTCCGGTGGTTTCGGTAACGGACGCGGTCATTTTATCGTCGCAGGCGGACGGAGTTATTTTGCTAATCGACAGCAGAAAATCCGTCCGCCAGGCGGTGATACACACAAAACAGACGCTTGAACTGGCCAATGTAAGGATACTGGGGGTAGTTCTGGGAAAAGTGCCGAAAGAGGACCGCGGATATTACTACTACTATTACTACGGGCACGACAGGGAGGGTTAGCTATTGCCATGAAAAAAGCTTTGATTACCGGCATTACCGGGCAGGATGGAAGTTACCTTGCGGAGTTCCTTCTTCATAAAGGATACGAGGTCCACGGACTTATTCGAAGGGCAAGCACCTTTAATACCAACAGGATAAAGCATGTTTACATCGACCCTCACGTGGAAGGAGCCAAGCTTTTCCTCCATTACGGGGACCTTTCGGATTCGGGTCAGCTGACGAATCTGATATATAACATCAGGCCTGACGAAATTTATCATCTTGGAGCTCAGAGCCATGTTCGCGTGAGCTTTGATATCCCGGAATACACAGGGGATATAACCGGCCTTGGTGTCACAAGGATACTTGAATCCATACGCAGGAGCGGGATTAACTGCAGATTCTACCAGGCCTCAAGCTCAGAAATGTTCGGGAGCGCGCCTGCGCCTCAAAACGAAGCAACAGTTTTTCAACCAAGAAGCCCCTATGCCGCGGCAAAGGTTTACGCCTACTGGATGACCGTTAATTACAGAGAAGGATACGGCCTTTTCGCTTGCAACGGCATACTTTTTAACCATGAGAGCCCCAGGCGCGGCGAGACATTCGTCTCAAGAAAGATAACTCAGGCGGTGGCGAACATCCTGGCCGGTAAACAAAATAAACTTTACCTCGGTAACCTGAACGCGAAAAGGGACTGGGGGTACACCCCTGAATATATCGAGTGCCAGTGGCTGATGCTGCAACAGGACCGTCCCGATGATTATGTGATCGGCACAGGAGCGAGCCACACGGTCAAGGAATTTGCACAGCAGGCGTTCGCTTATGCCGGGCTTGACTGGCGTGAACATGTGGAGATCGATCCCAGGTATTTCAGGCCAACGGAAGTAGATCATTTGCGCGCGGATATCTCAAAGGCAAAGAAAAAGCTTGGATGGGAGCCAAAGGTTAAATTCCATGAACTGGTGAAGATAATGGTGGATGCGGACCTGGAATTGATAGGTTTAAGTCCCATCGGTCATGGAAGGAAGATAATGGAAGCCAAAGGGATCGGATGGACAAGGAACAAGCTGACGGTGACCATTTAATATGAATTCTTGGAAAGATAAAATTGTTGTCGTGACGGGCGGGGCGGGATTTTTGGGCTCATTCGTAGTGGAGAAACTTAAAGAAAAGGGCTGCGAAAAGGTCTTTGTTCCCCTCATCGATGACTACAACCTTGTTGATATGGATGCGGTCAAGAAAATGTACAGGGATTCGCGGCCGGACATGGTCATCCACCTCGCGGGCCTTGTCGGCGGAATAGGCGCCAACCGCGCGAATCCCGGCAGATTCTTCTATGACAACCTTGTAATGGGGGTCCAGCTGATGGAGGAGGCAAGGTTGTTCGGAGTGAAAAAATTCGTGACAATTGGCACCATATGCTCTTATCCCAAATTCACTCCGGTGCCTTTCAAAGAGGAACACCTTTGGAGCGGGTATCCCGAGGAGACGAATGCGCCTTACGGTCTGGCAAAGAAAATGCTCCTGGTGCAGTCGCAGGCTTACAGGCAGCAGTATGGATTTAACGCTGTATATCTGCTCCAGGTGAACCTTTACGGGCCGCGCGACAATTTTGACCTTGAGTCTTCCCATGTGATCCCTGCTCTTATAAGGAAATGTGTTGAGGCCGTAAAGGGCGGGAAGGATGAAATTGCGGTATGGGGCACGGGAGAAGCCACCAGGGAATTTTTCTATGTTGAGGACGCGGCTGAGGGGATACTTCTTGCGGCGGAGAAATACGATAAGCTGGAGCCTGTGAACCTCGGCTCGGGCCTTGAGATCTCGATCAAGGAGCTTGTGGGCACAATCTCGAGATTGACAGGATTCAAAGGAAAGATCGTATGGGACGCCTCAAAACCGGACGGGCAGCCAAGACGCTGCCTGGATGTTTCGCGCGCCGAAAGGGAGTTCGGGTTCAGGGCAAGAACATACTTTGAAGAGGGGTTGAAGAAGACAATTGAGTGGTATAAAAAACAGATCAGATGAGGAAGTAACTATTATCAGGCCGTCGCATAGCTGGCGCGGGATAAATTTCCGCGAACTGTGGCGTTATCGCGAGCTCCTTTATTTCCTCACCTGGCGCGATATAAAGGTGTTATATAAGCAGACGGTTCTCGGGGCCGCATGGGCGGTGATCCAGCCGTTGTTCACGATGCTGATATTCACGCTTTTTTTCGGGAAGCTGGCAAAGATACCGTCTGATGGGATCCCTTATCCGATATTCAGCTTTGCGGCCCTGGTTCCCTGGACTTTCTTTGCGAACGGGCTTGCAAAGTCATCGCAGAGCCTGGTCAATGAATCAAACCTTATCAAGAAAGTGTATTTCCCCCGGCTGGTGATCCCTTTGTCAGCCGTGCTGTCCAGCGGCGTGGATTTTGTTCTGGCTTTCATCGTGCTTTTGGTGATGATGTTCTTTTACGGGATAGTCCCGACACTCGCCCTTCTCTGGCTTCCCGCATTCCTTTTGCTGGCGATAACCACTTCACTTGGCGTGGGCCTGTGGCTTACCGCGATGAACGTGCAGTTCCGCGACGTGCGATATACCGTCCCCTTTCTGGTGCAGGCGTGGATGTTCGCTACGCCGATAGCTTATCCAAGTAGTTTGCTTTCCGAGCCATGGAAAACCCTTTACGGGATTAACCCCATGGCTGGGGTGGTTGAGGGATTCAGGTGGTCCCTGCTTGGGATAAACTCCGCACCCGGACCTATTATATATGTGTCCTCGGCGATAGCGTTGTTATTGCTCATAAGCGGAGCGTTCTATTTTCGCAGGATGGAAAAGAGCTTTGCGGATGTTGTGTAGAAAATGAGAGATATTGTAATTAAAGTGGAAGGTCTTGGAAAGCAGTACCGAATAGGCGGCTGCGAGCCGCGCTACAAGACATTGCGTGATTCACTGTCAGATGTTTTTATCGCTCCTTTCCGGAGAGCCGCAGCCATTCTGAGAGGGCAGGCTTGCGGCGCAGCAGAGCTGGACGAGACCATCTGGGCGCTTAAGGATATTTCGTTCGAGGTTAATCGAGGCGATGTTATCGGAATAATCGGGCGTAATGGGTCGGGGAAAAGCACCCTCCTTAAGATACTATCGCGGATCACTGAACCCACGGAAGGATATGCCTGGATAAATGGCAGTGTCGGTTCGCTTCTCGAAGTCGGGACCGGATTTCATTCTGAGCTTACCGGGCGGGAAAACATATTCCTTAACGGAGCGATATTGGGAATGAAAAAGGCGGAGATAGAGCGCAAGTTCGATGAAATTGTCGCCTTTTCGGAAATAGAAAAATTCATTGATACGCCGGTCAAGCATTATTCAAGCGGAATGTACATGAGGCTGGCTTTCGCTGTTGCTTCCCACATGGACCCGGAGATACTGGTGGTTGACGAAGTGCTTGCAGTGGGAGACGCGCAGTTCCAGAAGAAATGCCTGGGGAAAATGCACGATGTTTCGGAGAAGGAAGGAAGAACTGTACTGTTCGTGAGCCACAACATGGGGGCGATCTCATCTTTATGCAACAAGGGGATAGTGCTTGATAAAGGCAAAAACATCTTTTCCGGGGACATACATGAAGCTGTCAGATTGTACAATTATGATCCTGCAACAGCCTGTTCAACAGAATGGAGAGGGAACGAAGGGGACGAAAACGTAAGATTATCGCATACCTGGGTAAAAAGCCTTGATCCGGACAATGACTTCCATACTGCGGTTGATATCGAAGTCGGGATGGAAATAGAAGTGATAAAAGAACTTGATAGTTTAATATCAGGTTTCACGTTGTTTTCTGAATACGGCAATGAACTCGCATACATCTTATATGATGACGATCAAAACCCTCCAGCAACTATAATAAAACCGGGAAAATACAGAAAATCTTTTTTAATTCCAACAAATACCCTTGCTCAGGGAACTTATAAGGTTGAGTATGACGTGGGAATACATGGAAGGAGTAAAATAATTCAGGAGCAGGGAAAGTTGATGTTCACAGTGGAAAATGTCAAGGGTTTGGGTAGGAGGTTCCCTGTTCCCAAAGTCAGAGGGAGAACAAGCCTGTTCAGGCCCGCATTCTTTTTAAAAAAGGAAGAATAAAACGTTAACTTTGATGTCGATAAAAGAGATAAGAGATGAACTGGCAGGAATATATCGCAGGTTTTTCCCGAAAAAGATCGTTTTGGGAAGGACCGCATGTCTCGGATTGGATATCTTTAAATATAAAAATCGAAAAAGGAAAGATATTTGTATTGTTAATCAACAAAAGGCAAGGATCGATCTTTTACTTGAATGGTTGGCGGGAGTGAAAAGACCAAAGGCGAGTTTGATCGAGAAACACATGGCAAGAAAAGATGTGTTTATTATGATCCAGCAGCAGGAAAGGCTTCCGTGGCTGGATGCAGATAGAAAGATTGAATATATGATCATGGATTCATTCTCAGAGCTTACAGATCAAAGATTTGTTCACAAAAAGGAAGGATGGGCCTTTGCCTGCCACTATTCCGACATAGAGCATACACCTGATTTTGAAGCTGATTTTGAATGCAAGGGTCTTTTGGATCTGAAGGGGTTAGAGGTCTTGTATAATAATTTCTTTGATTGGTTCCAGGATACTTACCCCGGGAGAAAGATCTATTATTTCCATTTTCCCACAAAAACGGAAAAAAGGCAGGAATTTAGGCAACGGGCCAAAAAGATACTGGATATTATGGAGGGCATATCGAAAAGAAAAGATATTGTGAATATTGAAATTGATGAGAAATATGTTATTCCAAGCGAAACGGATAATTTCCCTTATCACTATGGACCAACAACATATGAGAAATTTGTTGAGAAATTGAATGATCTGGAGAAATTAAAATAAGATGAGAATTGTTGCACATCGGGGATATTGGAGAACGGCAAAAGAGAAAAATAAGCTCTCTGCTTTCAAGCGGGCTTTTGGATCGGGTTTCGGCGTAGAGACGGATATAAGGGACCATAAAGGCGGCCTTGTTATTTCTCACGACATTGCTGGCGATAAGTGCATGAATGTTGAGGGGCTTTTCAGGCTCCACAGCAAAACAGATCCTGATCTGCCTTTGGCATTGAATATAAAAGCGGATGGATTACAGGTTAAATTAAAGAAGCTTTTGAATAAATACAAGGTCAAACATTATTTTGTGTTTGATACGAGCGTGCCAGATGCTGTTGATTACCTGAAGCTTGGCATGAATGTTTATGGCCGCCAGAGCGAATATGAGACTGTTCCCTCTTTTTACAGGGAAGTTAAAGGAATTTGGATAGATTGTTTTAAAAAAGAGTGGGTGGATGAAACCACTATCAGGGGACATTTAAAGAAAAGGAAGAAGGTCTGCCTCGTTTCTCCGGAACTTCACAAAAGAAAATATATGCCTTTCTGGCGAAAGCTGTCAATGATGAAGGTCATCAAAGACCCGAACTTGATGCTGTGCACCGATCATCCGGAGGAAGCTGGAAGGTTCTTCAATGAAAAAAATTAAAGCGATCATCTTCGACATGGACGGCGTGCTGGTGGAGGCGAAAGACTGGCACTATGAGGCCTTGAACAGGGCGCTCGGGCTGTTCGGGCTTGAGATCAACCGTTATGATCATCTTGTCACATTTGACGGCCTCCCCACCAGGAAAAAACTAGAGATGATGTCGCTTGAAAAGGGACTCCCGCGCGGGCTTCATAAGTTCATCAACGAAATGAAGCAGCAGTACACAATGGAGATAGTTTACTCAAAGTGCAAGCCGATCTTCTATCACGAGTACGCTCTTTCAAAGCTAAAGTCGGAAGGGTACGGGATCGCCGTATGTTCAAATTCAATAAGGCAGACGGTAAAGCTGATGATGGAGAAAGCGGCGCTCGAAAAATACCTGGATTTTTACCTTTCAAATCAGGATGTGGAGAACGCCAAGCCGCATCCGGAAATATATATTAAGGCCATAGATAAATTAAGTCTGCGTCCAATGGAATGCCTTGTTGTTGAGGATAACGAGAACGGTTTTAAGGCGGCGGAAGCGAGCGGAGCGCACCTTATGAAGGTCGATTCGATCAAGGATGTCAATTATCAGAACATCAAATCGCGCATTTCAGCTATTGAGGGAGGGACATGAATGCTTAACATCGTTTTCCCGATGGGGGCCGGCTCAAATTTCTTTGAGGGGCAACCGTTTCCCAAGCCGCTGATAGAGATACTTGGCAAATCGATGATACAGAGGGTGATCGAGAACTATAGAGAGATCAAAGAGGAAAAGCAGTTCATCTTTATCGTCAGCAAAAATGATTGCGCGAAATATCACATCGATCAGGTGTTAAAGATCCTGGCGGGCAATTTAAGATCACATGTAATTCAGCTTGATGCGGATACAAAGGGAGCCGCGTGCAGCGTTCTGATGGCGGTTGAGCACATAAGTAACGACAACCCTCTGATCATCGCGAACAGCGACCAGGTATTCAGGTCAGGCCTTGAGCAGGCGGTTGATTTTTTCCAAAATCACGACGCGGACGCGGGGGTCATATGCATGGAGACAGTGCACCCCAGGTGGTCGTATGTCCGGCTGGATGATAAGGGCAAAGTGGTTGAAACCGCGGAAAAGAGGCCTCTCAGCAAGAACGCCATCGCCGGTTTTTACTATTTTAAGCACGGCAGGGATTTTGTGAAAGCCGCGATGGATATGGTCTTAAAGGATAACAACGTGGACGGCAATTATTATATAGCCCCGGCGATCAACGAGCTGATACTGGAAGGAAAGGATGTCCGGATATTCATGATAGATAACGATAAATATCATACTTTCTATTCTCCCGAAAAGATCAAGGAATTTGAGCAAAAACATTATGAAGATACGCGAACTAAGTAAAATGAAGAACGGTTGGTTCATCGGAAATTTCGAACCCAATGCGTTCAGGACCGGCGATCTTGAGGCCGCGGTAAAAACCTATAAAGCCGGAGATCACGAAGAAGCTCATTTTCATAAAATTGCGACCGAGATGACCGTGGTTGTCTCCGGAGAGGTCGCGATGAACGGGAAAAGGTATGGATCGGGGAAGATCGTGATCATGGAGCCGGGGGATGTCACGGATTTCAGGGCGGTTACTGACGCAGTCCTCGCTGTTGTAAAGGTTCCGGGGGTAAAAAATGACAAATATAGGGCTTAATATCGTGGTGCCGATGGCAGGGCGGGGAAGCCGCTTCGTCAATGCGGGTTATAAGCTGCCAAAGCCGCTGATCCCCGTACACGGTGTCCCGATGATCAAAGTGGTAATTGATAATATCAGGCCGAGCATCGACCATCGTTTCATATTCTTATGCCTGAGAGAGCACATCGAGGTCAATTCCATCGACAGGATATTAAAGAAAATATCGCCGAACTGCCTGATCCTTCCGGTAGATGGGGTTACGCAGGGAGCTGCGTGCACGGTGCTTCTCGCGAAGGATTTCATCGATAACGGCGATCAAATGATGATCGCAAATAGCGACCAGTGGGTGGATTTTGACATCAACGATTATCTTGCCGCGATGCCGGTCGATTCTGACGGCCTTATCATGACAATGAGTGCGAGTGACCCCAAGTGGTCTTATGTTCGCATGGACGACAGAGGCAATGTCATCGAAGTCGTGGAGAAGAATGTGGTTTCGAACGAAGCCACAGTGGGGATATATAACTTTCGCCGCGGGAGGGATTTTGTACGCGCCGCGCGCAGAATGATCGCCAAGAATGCAAGAGTGAACGGCGAATTCTATGTTGCTCCGGTCTATAACGAGTTGATCGAGGAAGGCAGAAAAGTGGCCATATGCAATATCGGCGGCGATTCAAAAGGAATGTACGGGCTGGGGATACCTTGCGATCTTGAACTTTTCCATAAGCTTGATGTTTCGAGAAAGGCGGCAGCTTTTTGTGAGAATTAAAACCGGTTGTGTTGTTCAGGGGAACATTAGAAGAGGGACGACGGAAGCGCTTGACGTTATTGGCGGCAACTTTGATGTTGTTATTTTGTCCACATGGTCCGACGAAAAGGAAAAAATACCTGCGGGAAAGTTCGAAGTGGTCCTGAACGGAAAGCCCCCCAATACAGGACTTAGCAACCGGAACTGCCAGCGGGCAAGCACTTTCCGGGGGATAAAGCGCGCGGAAGAACTTGGCTGCACCCATATCCTTAAATGGCGCACGGATATGGTCCCCACGAAACTTGATGTCGCGGACCTGATCGAATGGTCTTACTTCAGGGTCCCGTCGAAGGCATCCTCAAGAATTGTCATGTCGGCGTTCCGGAACATGACCGTGGAGCCGGATTGGTTCTCTTCTTTTCCCGATATTTTCGCGTTTGGCAGGACAGATATGATCAAGATGCTCTGGAACGACGAAGGGATCGATTATGGTAAACCGTTCAATTTGCCGGAAAGAATGAAAAAGGAAATGGGGATCAAGGAGTATGACGGGAAAATGTTGATCAACGGAGAGGATCACACAAGATATTACGACGCCCACATCGAACTGTACGCGTTCTTCAAGGACAGGCTGCAGAAAAAATTGGTCCGTGAATTTTCTCATCCGGAGATAGCCAGGGACTTTCTATATCTTGTTGACCATAAAAAGCTCGGCATCTGCTGGTTAAAAGACGATGGGGGATTCCGATCGATCTTTCAGGCTTACCAGCACCCGTGGTGGACGGAGAGTACCTGGAAGAAAGGCAGGCCTTTCATTAACGGCTTCGGTTATCCGGAAAGGCAATGGTGGCAAAAAGTAAAAAGAATATTGAACCCTTACGTTGTAAAGATGGAGATATTACGGCAATCGATGTGGTACAGGGGGCATTCAAAGGAAAATGCGTTCAGATATTAAGCATTTAAGGCGAAAAATTATCAAGCTGGCTGCTGACTCCGGGGAAGGCCATATACCCAGCGCGCTTTCCGTGCTTGATATTTTATGGGTGTTATATGACCGCGTGCTCAAGTTCGACCCCAAAAACCCTGACGATCCAAACAGGGACAGGTTCATCTTGAGCAAAGGGCATGCTTCGCTGGGCCTGTATGCCGTGCTGGCCGAAAAAGGGTTCTTCCCGGTAAAGGACCTTGAGAGTTTTGGTAAATTTGACAGCGCTTTTGGCGGCCACCCGGACAGGAACAAAGTCCCTGGGATCGAGACTTCCACCGGCTCGCTTGGACACGGACTCCCGATGGCGGTGGGGGCAGCGCTTGGGCTCAGGATCCAGAATATCGGTTCAAGGGTGTACGCGCTCATAGGGGATGGCGAGGCGAATGAGGGTACCATATGGGAATCGGCGCTCCTTGCTTCACACCATCAGTTATCAAATCTCGTTTGCGTAGTGGATTATAACCACTCAACTGACAGGGCGCTCGGACTCGGATGCATGTCGGAAAAATTCAGGGCGTTCGGCTGGGATAGCACGATCATTGACGGCCATGATCATCAGGCCATATTTGGCGCCCTGAAGAGATCGAGCAATTCAAGACCGATAGCCGTTATCGCAGAAACAATCAAAGGCCGAGGGTGCCCGATTATGGAGAACAATGCTGAATGGCATCATAAATCGCCTTCGATGGCTGAGCTTGAGTCGATACTGGAGAGTTTAATATGAGGAAGCAGCTTGTGAACACCGTGGAATCCGTTCTGAAAGACGATGAAAGAACTGTGCTTTTGCTCGGGGATATCGGGGTTTTCGGTTTTAGGCATGCGTTCCGGTCATTTCCAAACCGTGTATACAACATTGGAATACTTGAACAAGCAACAGTAAGTCTGGCCGCGGGGCTCTCGCTGAATGGTCTTATCCCCATTGTCCATACGATCGCGCCGTTCCTTGTGGAGCGGAGTCTGGAGCAGCTAAAGATAGGGTTCTGTTATCAGAAACTCGGGGGGAATTTCATAAGCGTGGGCGCTTCCTATGATTACGCTGCGCTCGGCTGCACACATCATTGCCCCGCCGATGTTGGGCTATTAAAGAACCTTCCCGGAATGGAAATAGTTGTCCCGGGAACATCAGGCGAATTCGACATCCTCTTCAAACAAGCATATTCGGATGGCAACCCCACATACTTCCGGCTGAGCGAAAGGGAAAACCCCGTCAGCTATGATGTGGAGTTCGGGAAGGCCAATGTAATAAAAAAAGGGAAACTTGCGACAGTCGCGGCAGTCGGGCCATTGCTCAAGCCGGTGCTTGAAGCAAGCAAAGACCTTGATGTCACCGTGCTGTATTACACCACAATTTCTCCGTTCGATCCGAAAACTTTGAAGGATAATTGTCCTTCTTTAAAGGTCCTGCTCTGCGAACCCTACTACCAGGGAGCGCTTTCCCTTGAGATCACAAAGGCGCTTGCTCCCGCGCCGGTCTTGCTTGAATGTCTTGGCGTGCCCCATAGATTTCTAACGGATTACGGGCAGGCACATGAACATGATGAAGTTATCGGATTTACGCCGCAGAGTATCAGGGAAAGGATAGAGAGATTGATATATGCATAAGCTTGCCGAAATGATATCTGCCGATACCGCGAAAATGTTCGAGAAAATTGATCACGGCGAATTTAGCGGGAGATCGATCGTTATCACAGGGGCATCAGGGCTTTTGGGCGTCTATTTTCTGGCATCTCTCAAACGGCTTCAAAAAGTTACTGGTTCCACTTTCAATGTAACCGCCGTTATAAGGAGTGATCCAGACCCGTATTTTATGGATCTTATGGATTACAATGGAGCGAATGTTATAAAAGAGGATCTTTCGAATCACGAATCCTTAAACAGGATGCCTGAAGCTGACATAATTATCCATGCCGCGGGATACGGACAGCCGGGGCGGTTCATGGAGGACAAAGTAAAGACGCTCAAATTGAACACTCTCGCCACATTCCACCTGTTCGATAAGTTGAAACCCGGAGGCAAATTCCTTTTTCTGAGCACCAGCGAGGTCTACAGCGGCTTAGATAATCCACCGCATAAGGAAGAAAATATTGGTACGACGAACACTACCCATCCCAGGTCATGTTACATAGAAGCGAAACGCTGCGGGGAGGCGATCTGCAACGCGCACAGGGCAAAGGGTATTGACGCAAAATCAGTTCGGCTTGCGCTTGCATACGGTCCCGGTACCAGAAAAGACGATCAACGCGTAATAAATTCCTTCATAAAGAAGGCGCTTGGCGGCCATATTACCCTTATGGACCAGGGTATGGCGAAAAGGACGTACTGCTATGTGTCGGACGCCGTTGAACTGATGTTGCAAATATTAATGTACGGGAAAGACCCGATCTACAATGTTGGGGGGACTTCAAGGATCACTATAGGCGACCTCGCGCGAAAGATCGGTAAATATCTTAATGTTCCTGTCGAATTCCCAAAGGTCTCGAACGATCTTGCCGGCGCGCCGGATGACGTCCGTCTCGATATCACAAAAGCGCGCGGTGAATTCCACAAGAACGACTTTGTCCCGTTTGACGAAGGGCTTGCGAAAACGATCGAATGGCAAAAGTTATTGTATTCCGGGAGAGGATGAAATGGAAAGAACGCTTGTGACAGGATCGGGGGGATTGGTGGGTTACGCGATAAAAAAGCTCGCCCTGCCTAACTCCATTTACATTACCCGAAAGGATGTTGACCTCACCGATTATGGGAGAACGATAAAATTCTTTGATGATATCAGGCCGACCAGGGTGATCCATCTCGCGGCAGTAGTGGGCGGGCTAGGAAGCAACATGATACATTCCGGAGAATACTTCAGGAACAATATTATGATAAACACGAATGTGCTCGAATGTTCCCGCCTCTGCGGCGTTAAAAAATTGATCTCTTTCATGTCGACCTGCGTTTTCCCCGATAAATGCAGTTATCCGTTAAATGAAAAGGACCTTCACAGCGGACCGCCGCATCCATCTAACTTCGGGTACGCTTACGCGAAGAGAATGCTCGAAGTTCAAAGCAGCGCTTACAGGAAGGAGTGGAACTGCGATTACATAGTGGCTATTCCTTCCAACATCTACGGCCCGAATGATAACTGGAGCCTGACCGACGGCCATGTCATTCCTTCCCTGGTCCATAAATGTTTCCTGGCGATGAAGAACAACGAGGACCTGGTCGTGTGGGGCAGCGGAAAACCGCTCAGGGAATTCATTTTTTCCTATGATATCGCAAGGCTTTCCATCTGGGCGCTGGATAATTACAGCGAGGATTCACCGATAATCTTCTCGTCCGGGATCGAGATCAGCATCGGCGAACTCCTTGGCCTTATAGCGGAAAAGACAAAATTCAAGGGCAAGGTGATATTCGATCCTTCCAAGCCCGATGGGCAGTTCCGCAAGCCTTCGGACATCTCAAAACTTCACCGGCATTGTCCGGATTTCAAATTTACTCCGATAGAGAAGGGGATCGAGGATACGGTTGATTGGTTCATTTCGAATTATCCGGATGTGAGGAAATAGCATGGCGATAAAATTAACCGCTCCTGATATTGAAAAAATGTTAGGTGAAAAAGTGAGCGATTATGTCGCGCGGCAGATCAATGGAGACGGTCTTGCTTACCTGTATATCACCCCCAAAGAACACGACGCCTGCGTAAGGAAAATAGTGAACACATTGCTTGATCCGGGAATTATTCGTGCCGGGGAAAAGAGAATTGATCAGTGGGAGCGAGGATGGGGCGAGAACCTGGGAGAACTTGCCGGAGGCATCCAAGAGGCCGTTATCCCTAAGTACTTTGGCAAGTACGAAATAGTGAGGTTGAACCGTATGTTTGTCAGATGCGCCTCAAGGAACTTTGAATATCATTCTCTCTGCGTGATCCTTGACTGGCTTTTTGACAAGTATTTCAGGGAGGCATCGTCCATCTATGAATTCGGGTGCGGGACGGGGCATAACCTTCTTCGCGCGAGGAAAGTGAACCCTTCGGCGAAAATGCACGGGCTGGACTGGGCCATCTCTTCACAGGAAATAATAAAGCAGATCGTCGTGAACGGCATTGACAGGAATATGTTCGCGCGCAGGTTCGATCTTTTCAACCCGGACAGTGGATTCGCGCTCGACAATAATTCGGTCGTTTACACAGTGGCTGCGCTTGAGCAAGTTGGGAACCGGTTTGAGAAATTCATCGATTATCTGCTCAAGAACAAGCCAACTTTATGCGTTCATGTGGAGCCGATAGCGGAGCTTCTGGACGAGAACAACCTGCTCGACTACCTGTCCATAGAATACTTTAAGAAAAGGAATTATCTCAATGGCTTCTTGAGTTACCTGAGAAAACTTGAATTAAATGGCGGGATAGAGATCATAAAAGCGCAAAGGACATACATAGGCAGTTTCTTTATCGACGGTTACTCGGTCGTCGTCTGGCGGCCGAAACATCAAAAGAAGGAAAAAACTTGAAGTACCGCGCCTCCATTATAGTTAAGGACCCGAAGTATCTGGGAAATAAATGGTTCTCGGATGATCCCTTAGTGATAAGGGACAACCAGAACGCCTGCTATATCGCCTTGCGGGATGTTCTAAGTAAGAACGGTATCGATCTGGCAACGGAAGACGTGAATAAACCGGAAGACTCGGATCTTGTTATACGCCTTGATGTCAGCCGCGATGGATATCGGAAGAGGCAACATCAGAAATCCTATCTATTCCTTATTGAACCCCCCGTGGTCAATAAATATAACTGGGACAGGAAATATCACTCCGGCTATGACAGGGTTTTCACATGGAACGATTCGCTGGTTGACGGAAAAAACTATTTTCTGCTCCGGCTCGCGTATAAGCTCCGGTTCGATGGTTCGATCGGTGATATCCACAGGAAAAAACTATGCTCCATGATCATAGGATACAAGTTCTCCCGCGGCGCCTCGGAATTATACTCGGAACGGCTTGCCGCGATAAACTGGTTCACCCGCAACCACCCGGAAGATTTTGAATATTACGGGGAAGGCTGGCCATCATATCTTTTCCCGTATTTCGGGACGAGAATGGCAGGATTGTTTCCTGTTCTTGAATCGAGGATGCCAAAAAGCATTCTTGAAAGGATATTTCCAAAGAACACGGGATACAGAGGCAGAGCAGCCTCAAAATCGCATGTATTGAATAGGTTCAAGTTCTCGATATGTTATGAGAATATGCACAGCGTCCCCGGCCTGATCACGGAAAAGATCTTCGACAGCTTTTCCGCGGGCTGCGTCCCCGTGTACCTTGGCGCCTCAAATGTCGCCGAGCTCATACCCGCAGGATGTTTTATCGACAGAAGAGGATTCAAGAATTACGGAGAGCTTTATAAATTCATGACGCGCATGGAGGATAGGACTTATCTTAATTATCTCAACAACATCGAATATTTCATCCACAGCAATGCCGCAAAGGTCTTCAGCGCGGATCATTTTGCGAATACTCTGGCAAGATATATCCTGGAAGATATATGCTGAATTTCCTGTGTTCGGCGCAAAAAAGAAGGGTAATTCCCTGGTTCAAGGCGAGGGGGGACGAAACGCTCCGGCTCAATTATAACCTTGATGAAAATTCCATTGTTTTTGATCTTGGCGGCTTTGAGGGGAAATGGGCTAGCGACATATTCAATAAGTACGCGTGCAGGATATTTGTTTTTGAGCCGGTTCCGGAATATTTTTACCAGATAAGGAAGAGATTCCAGAAGAACCAAAAAGTTTCGGTCTTTAACTTTGGCCTTGATAAGGAGAACAGGACGGCAAAACTATCTCTTCTTGGCAACGGCACATCAATGTTCAAAAGAGGGGTCAGGCAAATAGATGTCAAGCTTGTTAAAGCGGCGGATTTCATGGACGAGCAAGGCATTGACCGGATCGATCTTATGAAGATCAACATCGAAGGCGGAGAATACGACCTCCTCGACCATCTAATAAGCGGCCGGCTATCGTCAAAGATCAGTAATATCCAGGCCCAATTCCACGATTTCGTCCCGAACGCGCGGGCCCGCATGAAAAAGATCCAGGAGGAGCTGAGTAAAACGCATTATCTGACATATCAGTATGAGTTCGTATGGGAGAACTGGAGAAGAAAATGATCATCACACGCCTCATGGGAGGGCTTGGCAACCAGATGTTCCAGTACGCCGCCGCAAAATGCCTTGCGGCAAAAAGGGGAGCGCCGTTAAAGCTGGATGTTTCCTTATATGGCACATCTCAGGAAGGGTTAACCCCAAGGCGTTTTGAGCTTGGATGCTTCGCGTTAGATTATGATATCGCGTCGGAGCAGGATATCTCGCTTGCCAGGAATGGCAGGGGTTTTAAATATATCAGGGAGGGTGCCCCGGGGTTTGAACGGGCGTTCTTCAAGTTCCCGGATAATGCATATCTGGACGGCTACTGTCAGAGCGAAAGGTATTTTAAAAATATTGAAAAGGTCATCAGGGAGGATTTTATCTTCAGAGGATCTCAAAGAGGGGTCAATAAGGAGTTGGCCGAAAAAATCCTTTCTGCCGGATCCGTGAGCGTTCACATCAGAAGGACAGATTATGTCAGCGATCCAAAGATCAATGTGCACCACGGTATATGCGGCCTTGAATATTATCTTGCGGCAGTATCGGAGATCGGATCAAAAGTAAAAGACCCTTATTTTTTTGTTTTTGCGGATGACATCGATTGGGCAAAACAAAACTTCAAGGTGAAGCATCAGGTGGAATATATCGCGCACAACAGGGATGAGAATTCGTTCGAGGATATGCGGCTCATGAGCCAGTGCAGGCACAATATCATAGCCAATAGCACGTTCAGCTGGTGGGGGGCGTGGTTAAATGTCAACCCCGGCAAGATCGTAGTGGCTCCGAAAAAATGGTTCAGGGACGGGGAGACCGGAAAAAACGAAATTGTTCCGAAAGAGTGGATAAAACTATGAGAGATCCGAAGGTAACCGTTCTGATGCCGGTCCTCAATGGCGAGAGATATTTAAAGGAAGCGATGGAAAGTATTCTTCGCCAGACATTATCGGATCTTGAGTTCCTGATAGTTGATGATGGGTCAAAAGATCAAAGCGTCAATGTCATAAAAAGCTTTAAGGATGAACGGATCAGACTTGTAATAAACGAAAGAAAGCTCGGGCTTTCGGCCAGTTTAAATAAAGGCATCCAGCTTGCTAAAGGAGAGTATATAGCCAGGATGGATTCGGATGATATAAGCCATCCAAATAGACTGGCAGAGCAAATCGCCTTTATGGATAAGCACCTGGATATTGGAATTTGCGGCACATGGATCGAATCGGTCGGTGATATTGAGGGTACAAGCTGGCAGCCTCCGGTCAGCCACAAAAGAATATGCGTTGAGATGTTATTTCTTTGCTGCCTTGCGCACCCCACGGTAATGATGAGAAGAAGCGTTTTGCTTAAGCATTCACTTTTATATGACGAGAAAATGCCTCATGTGGAAGATTACGAACTATGGGCCAGGGCTTTGAGCGTTACGAAGCTGGCGAACATCCCGAAGGTTTTGCTCAAGCTCAGAAAACATGGACACGCGAAAAGTCTGAATAGCGAGCAGGAAAGCTTTACGGATCGCGTGCGAAAGCAAATGCTATCTCGATTGCTTCCTGGTTTTTCTGATGAGGATTATGCTTTACACAAAAGCATTGCGGAACCGAACCCGAGGCCGTCAAAGGAATTTCTTATCAGGGCTCATTCCTGGTTCAGCAGGTTAATATCCGCCAATGAAAGAAATGGGATTTGCGACAGCCAGTCGCTTAAATGGGTCCTCGCGCACAAATGGTTTTATGCCGCTCGCAAACTCCCGCCATTCGAATTACTTTTGTGGAAAGACTTCTGGCGGCTTTCGTTCGGATATTTTGCTCGTTTTTCGCCCTCTCAAAAGGCCGCAAGCATATATTTCTTATTGAAAATATTGACGCGTCCGACAAGGAGCGCTTGATCGCATGAGAATGTATCTTGAATCTATATATGGAAGAGGTGACGGGATCCCGCGCATATTGTTCGGGTTTTGCGTCTCTCTAGCTTTGTGCGCCGCCGTGAACAGATCGGTATTCTATGCGCTGTTTATTTCTTCATTTTTGTGGATGCTCGTATTATTCATTAAAGGGGAAAAAGGCCTGTGGTTGTCCTATCTTTTCCTGGTATTTCTATTGCCCATCAATCTTTTTATTCCAAGGGCGCTCTTGAGCGAAGGGCAATATGCAAGCCAGTACTTTCTGCGGATCCTTTTGTTCCTGGGCGTTTTCGCGTTCTGGATGCTGCTTATTTTGAGGCGAGAGATAAAGACCGGTCTCACGGGGGAGTTCATTGCAAAGGTCCTGATCATTTTTCTTGGAATGGAAATGGTTTCATTTTTGATCCTGCGTGACCGGAGCATGCCGTTCTCGCAGTGGCTGACCGTATCAAGGGATTTTAATGATCAAGGGATGTCCCTGCTGATGTTCTTTTTGACGGTGTCGCTATGCCGGACCAAGAGCAGTATTGAAAAAGCGGTCATCGCTTTTGCAGCCAGCGCCCCGCTGGTGCTGGGATTCGGGTTCCTTGAAAAATTATCAGGTTCCGCGCTTTTCTCAATAAGGGACCTGGCCTTGAGCGAATTCACTCAGGTAACGAGTACTTTTCACGATCCAAATTTTCTTTCAAGGCACGCGGCGATCCTGATCCTTCTATTCTGCCCTTTTTATTTGTACGGGGGGTTTAACAGAGTGTGGTCTTTGATCCTGGCGCTTTCTTCTTTTATCCTTATGGTCTTCACAAGGTCCACTTCCGGCTTCGTTTCCCTTATTCTTGGAATAACAATTATCTTTATTAATAGAAGACAATATATGGGCGGAAAAACAGGACCGTCTGATTACAAAAAGGCGCTGTCGAATGGAATGGTGTGGTATGTTTTGTTGATTTTGTTGCCGGTTGCCATCATGCCGATCCATACGGACATTACGAATTATTTTAACATCAACATGAACAAATTGAGCAGTTTTGAAGGGTCGGCGCGGTACAACATGGACATGGCCGCGGCAGAGATGTTCAAAGCCAGCCCCGTATTCGGGGTCGGATTTTCCAAATTCAGCTCCCTGTATTTCATTTTCAATCCTTTATATAACGCATGGGGAGCCGGCGGCGATCATATAATAATCCATAACTCGTTCATGAAAGTCGCTTCGGAAATGGGCATATTAGGGCTTATGCCTCTTATTATAATCTATATTTATTTCGCCAAGGCAGCCCTCCTCGACGCCAGAAAGATCAAGGATGATTTCCTGCGGCGGCTTCAGCTTTCTCTCGGGGCGATATGGATAGCTCTTATAGTGAATAGTCTCGCATATTTTAAGTTCTTTGAGGATCCGAAAGTCTGGTTCATCGCGGGGCTTATTCTTGCAATTCAAAGAGCGGCCGGGTCGGAGGCGGCGAAAATTGGCTGACACAAAATTTATCGAGGTCCCATGCGATGTCTGCGGGAGCGGCAGGAAGGCATTTGCCGGTTTTCCCGATACCGGTGAGATCAGAAAGATGGGGCTGAATATTCCGGAGAATATAGTCGTCGTAAAATGCGCAAAATGCGGGTTTTATTACACAAGCCCCATGCCTTTTTGGGGAGATGAGGATCTGAACAAGCTTTATTCGCGCGGATATTATGATAAGTATGCGGATCGGTGGAAGAAAATCAAAGAGGTCATTAATCCGAATAGACGGCTGAGCACACTTGAAAAGCTGAGCGATCATAATATCTCGAGATTTCTTGAATTGGGATGCGGGGAAGGATCATGCCTGAAACAGGCAATGAAAAGGGGATGGAGCGTTCACGGACAGGATGTGTCGTCGTTTTTTGCCGGGGCCGCCAGAAATAACGCCGGGGCGGAGGTTTTTCTGGGAAGATTGGAAGAGGCGAAATATCCGGACAATTATTTTGACGCGGTCTATGCTGACAGCGTGCTTGAGCATGTTCCTCAAGTATCAAAAATGATCAAGGAGATCCATCGCATTTTAAGACCGGGGGGCTTATTTTATGTCGTTTGTCCAAATGAAGACGCTCTTGTCAAACATATAAAGCAGCTTTATGCGGGAATAAGGGGGAAAAGCGCTTCTGTCCGGCTTGCGCCATTCGTGAACCCTTATCATATAAACGGGTTCAGCAAAAGAGCGATAAAACGGCTGGCCGAAACTAATTCATTCGAGGTGAAGAGCGTATTTATCGGCAAGGAATATTACATTAGAGAACACGGACACAATATACGGGAAAAAGTAAGCGGGATATTAGGCAGAATTGTGTATTTTGCAGGTAATGCCACAGGCTGCGGGACAAACCTTGAGGCGGTCTTAATGGCCGTTAAGCAGGAGGATGTATGACGCGAAACAACGGGAAAATAAAAGTGCTTCATATCCTTCCGTTTTTGAACAAAGGCGGAGGAACGGAGAGGATAGTTTATGACTTGCTTTCGCGCATTAACCCAATGGTTTTTGATCGGAAGATCTGTGTAACTCATAAGCCGGCGGATGACTTTCAGGCCGTGAGGTTCAACACTGCCGGGATAGACGTGTATGAATTGCCGAAAAAAGAGAACAGAAGGGATCGTTTTATCGGGCTATTCAAGCACCTGCGAGCGAATGATTTTAACATTGCTCATGTGCACACTTATGACGGCAATGAAAACCATGCTCGTTTTGCCTGCGTCCTCGCGAGGGTGCCGGCGATAATAACTCACGACCACCGGTTCGCGTACTGGAACGACCGGCCGGTATTAAATGTAATATGGTCATTATTAAATCTATTTACATACAGGAATATTGCTGCATCCGAAACCTGCGGGGATTTCAGGCGCAAGTGCTGTTTGTGGCAAAAAGATAAAGTAATTATCATAAATAATGGCGTAGCTTTAGATTTATTCCGTCCGCCTTCTTATGCCGAAAAAAGGGGGCTGAAGGCATCTATTGGCATAAATCCTGATGCTTTTGTGATCGGAGCTGTCGGCAGATTGGTGGAAGTTAAGCAGTTCGGCTTGTTTATTCAGGCGGCGGCGCACTTCAGGCATAATAAGAACCTTGTATTTATCCTTGCCGGAGAGGGACCGCTTGAAAGGGAACTGAAGGGTATGGCAAAAAAGAATAAATTGGAGAATATTCACTTTTTGAGCTGGAGAGAAGAGATCGCCAAAATATTCAAATGTATGGATGTTTTTGTTATGAGCAGCGAGTTTCATGAAGGATTTGGTCTTGTTACTGCAGAAGCCATGGCATCCGGTATTCCTATTGTGGCGTTGAACAGCCCGAATCATGTGAAAGTAGTTACGCCCGAATGCGGCGTTTTTGTTGGATCAACACCTTCGGATATTGCGGAAGGCATAAAAAGGATCATGCTTGATAAAGATCTAGCCCTGCGGCTTTCGATAAAAGCAAGACAAAGGGCGATTGATTTCTTTGATATAAATCGAGCGGTAAAGGAGCTGGAAGAATTATATCTATGCGCGACAAGATAAGGGTTCCTCATAAACTTGTGACAATTTACGAAGAGGCATTGAACAAATGATAACGGCGCTTAAAAAGATATTAATTCTGACAAAGATTGGGATAATCTGGCTCATCATAATTGTGTTCAGGGAGAGAGGACAGATATGGGTCGAGAGCGAGTCGATGATCCATAAACTTAAGAAGGGATGGAGATACGAAAAAGAAACCGAGCTTCTTGATCGCTTTCTTTCCCCGGGGGATGTTTGTTTTGATGTTGGAGCTAATATTGGGCAGTGGTCATATATGATGTCCAGGCGGGTTGGAAATTCGGGAAAAGTATTCGCGGTCGAACCAATGCCGGTTGCTTTACGGATGCTTGAGCGTGTAGTCAAGCGTTTGAGACTGGACAACGTGGAAATTCAACCGCTTGCCGTAGGAAATAGGAAGGGCGAAGTTGCCTTGCATGTGGACGGGGGATTTAAATTTAGCAATTTACCCTGTGTGCGAGTTATAGACAATGAATGTGCCGGTGCTTCCGATCTAAAGGTAAAAATGACAACTTTTGACTCGCTTGTAGATGAACAAAATATCACAAATATAAAGCTGATCAAATGTGATATAGAGGGCGCTGAAATGCTTTTTTTGCAGGGAGCGATCAATGTTTTGCAAAAAGAATCCCCGACAGTCATATGTGAGATCGTTGCCGAACATCTGGATAAGTACGGGCATAAGCCCGAGGATATACATGCTTTTCTTTTGAAATTGGGATATTCAGCTTATGTGTACAAATCGGGATCTCTGGTCCTTGTCAGCAAAATCAATAAAGACGAGTATAACTATGTATTTATTCATAAGAGCAATGAGCAGGCTTTCAACCTTGCGAATAATGGAAAGCTTATGAAGGTTGTTTATATAGGTTCCCAAATCGGACAGCCAAAGACCGGCGGGCAGAAATATAACTCAAAAGTACTCGGGTACCTTGAGAGATCAGGCTTTTCTGTTGAAGAATGCGAAGTTGGCTCAAGTAAATTGCCCCTGGCCACCTTAAGGATCATTGCGATGAATATCGATCATGTAAGGCGTGTAATGCCCTTGCTTGAAGAGGATACGATCGTTATAGAGGATGTACATTCTATTATGAGAACGGTTTTTCTGAACGTTCTGATGAAGTTCAGGCGCAGAGGAACAATGGTCGGAATATGCCATCATTTGCTTATCCGGGAAAAATCGAATATTTTCCTTGGTGCAGCAGGTTATTTTGTGACATTTTGCATGCTGAGATTTTTTGACGCGATAGTTACCGTGAGCAATTCCACGAAAAGAGATCTTGTGAAATTTGGGGCCAAAGAAGAAAAGATATATGTTATTCCAAACGCTACCGAAGCTCCGAAGATTGAAAAACAGAAATATGGACAGGACGAAACAAGGTTACTATTTGTTGGGACATGTTACTCGAGGAAAGGCCTGGATACTCTCATAGAAGCCGTCAGTTTCCTGAAGAATCATCGAATAAGAGTTGATATCGTTGGCAATCTTGAGGCGGACAGGAACTATGTTTCAAAACTTTACGGGTTAGTGAAGGAATTTGCCATCGATGAAAAGGTGGCTTTTCACGGTTATGCGAAGATCGAGCAGCTCTGGGAATATTACCGTAAGGCGGATATTTTTGTTTTGCCTTCATTATGGGAGGGTTTCGGGATCGTATTTCTCGACGCGATGTCTTTTGGTCTGCCCATTATCACAACGAATGCAGGAGCTATTCCCGATCTTGTTAAACATGAAGAAAACGGCCTGTTGGTTAAACCCGGGAATTCCAGGGCGCTGGCATCCGCAATTGAACGGCTCGCGGTTTCACCTTCCTTAAGGCGAAAGCTGGGGCAGAACGGCTTCAGGTTCATGCGTGACCATAAAGAATATTCTTCCTGGGATCTTGTGGGGGAAAGATTCAAGTCTGTTGTTGAGTCACTTATAAGGAGACGCGCATGCCGAATGTATTGATGTTCTCCACGGATTACAAGCCCAATAGAGGCGGTATCGCCGAACACACATATCAGGTGGCAAAACATCTTTCAAAGCGAGGGTGCGAAGTGGCAGTTCTGGCCAAAAAAACAGGCAATTGCGGGGAATTTGACAACGCTCAGGGATTCAAGACCTTCAGAGTTATTTCAGTCCCATTGCTGAGCAGATTGATACTGCTTATTTCCCTGATCTTTATCTGCAAAAGGCGCGGGATAGAATATGTCTACAGCACCATAACAAATCCATGCGGGGAACTAGCTTTCCTTGGTTCATTCTTCTGCAGATATAAAAATATAATCGTGGTTCATGGTTATGAGGTTAACTACGAGGGGCCCGGGCTAAGGGGCTGGATCAAGAAGAAATTAAGGTTTGTCCGCACCCATATTTTAAACCGTGCCGACACGGTCATTGCGGTAAGTGAAAATACGCGGCAAAACCTTGTCAGATCGGGGGTGGAAGACAGCAGGATAAAAGTTATTCCAAACGGCGTTGATCCGGATGATTGGAAGCACAGGGGCGGGGACGAAGAACTTATCGGCAGATACCGCCTTAAAGGCAAAAGAGTGATCCTTACGGTGGGGAAATTGATCAGACGCAAGAATCATGAAACTGTCATTAAGGCATTGAGCATGATCAGGTCCGTATTGCCGGATACCAGATATCTGATCGCCGGAGAAGGACCTCACGAGGGGAATTTAAGGCGTTTGGCGGCAGATCTGCGCCTGGAAGAGCATGTTATATTCTTGGGCGGAGCGCATCAGGGAAAACTTAACAGGCTATATAATACCTGCGATATCTTTGTAATGCCGAATACTCAACATGGCTCAAGCGTGGAAGGTTTCGGGATCGTTTTTCTTGAAGCAAATGCCTGCAGAAAGCCCGTGATAGCAGGCAGATCAGGGGGTGTGGTGGACGCAGTCGTGGATGGAGAAACGGGTTTTCTTGTGGATCCATGTGACGAGAAACAACTGGCAGACAGGATAATAAAGCTGCTCGGTGACGCCGATCTCGCAAGGCGCTTAGGACAAAAAGGATTTGATAGAGTTATGGCCCAATTTACATGGAACTCGATTGTTTCAAGGATAATGGCTGTTTTTGAGGAGGCGTAAGTGGCAAAACATAAGGTTCTGCTTATGACCCCTTCCCTCAATTACGGGGGGGAGGAATTATCAACGATCAACATTGCCCGGGAGCTGATGGCCAGAGGGCACAAGGTGGCTTACATGTCTTCAGGGGGCCCGATCGAGAAGTTTTTGCGCAGGTATTCCATCAGGTTTGTTAAGGCAAATATTAATGGAAGGGGACCCGTGGGAATTGTGAGGGGGGCGGCGGAAATATACAGATTCTTAAAAAAAGAGCCGGCATCGATCATTCACGCTCAAACTCCGTGGCCCGCTTTAATGTCGCGCTTCGCGGTTACTTTGTCAAAGCAGAAAATTCCTGTGATCTGGCATGATAGAGGCATACGAAGAAGAAATTACCCGTATATGGCGAGATTGGCAAATTTGTTTTTTGATTTTGTGATAACGAATTCAGATGACGAAAAGAAGCTTCTGCTTGCTTGCGGGTTGTCTCCCGCCAAGGTAAGGAGGATCCATAATGGGCTGAACATCCCGGATCATGAAAAGAAAAGTTCCGGTATCAGGCTTAAACTTGGGATCGACCCGGATGCTTTTCTTGTGGGAGCGATCGGAAGGATGGTGAAGGAGAAAGGCTTCGATTGGCTGATAAAAGCCGCGGCTGAGCTTGAAGCCGCGGGTTTCGGGAGAAAAGTTAATTATCTTCTGGTTGGCGACGGACCGCTTAAGGCGAAACTTCAGAAAATGGCCTTTGATATGAAGCTTGGCAAAAAGATCTTTTTTGCCGGGTTCACTGATGATGTTTCGGGCATTATGAAAGACCTTGATGTTCTGGCTGTCCCGTCGGAATTCGAGCCCTTCGGTAATGTCGTGCTTGAAGGCATGTACGCGGGTGTCCCTGTGGTCGCGTCAAAAGTAGGGGGGATCAAAGAGATAATATCCGACGGCCAGGACGGCTTGCTTATTGAGCCAAGGGATCCTTCAGCGATCGCCAAAGCGATACAAATGCTTATGTCGAATAAGGAATTAAAAGGAAAGATCGCTGAGGGTGGCAGGCAAAAGGTGATCTCATATTTCAATATTAAAAGAGTTATTAATGAGATCGAGGATGTTTATTATAAAATCACGAGGTCAATATAAAGTGATCACACGCATAAAGTTTAATTCCATATTGAAAGCGGTGAGCTGCCAATGCACGGACAAGTTAATTGACTTAAAGTGCGATAACGGCTTTATTTCTTTGCGCGCGGATCAAAGCGGGATATGGAAATTTAAGAAGAGGTATTCCAGGAAAAAGCCCGATCAAATAATAACTGAATTGTGGAACATTGAACACGACGGCCAGGCTCTGGATGTCATTATAAAATATTCCGTTAAGCCGAATAAAATGTTTGAGGACAGTATTGTCCATTTAAGAAATATCAGAGAACATAGTTCTCCGATCATTAATCATTCCGTCCCGCGAGTAAAATATATCGAAAATGTTGGGAGTAATGATAGGACCTCGGGCATGCCGGTCATCATATTCCCCTATATAGAAGGAATCAGCCTGAGAAAGTATTTAAATAAGAATGTTATTGATGGCAAGGAGGATATTTGCAAACAAGAGGATGTCTTAATTTCCTGCGTTAATACCATTAAACAGGTCCATGAATTGCCGTTGATCGTTAAAAACATTGATCTGAGCCCTCAAAAGCTCACAGGGAGCGTGGTGTTAACTCGGCGCGTCGAGGCGTTTTTGATGGATAAATTCCCTATAAGGCGCTTATTGAGCAGGATACATGCAAACAAATATGAAACCGTGATAAATGATATAAAGCAATATGGGATATCATATATCCATAGGGATTGTTTTCCGCATAACTTTATCATTGATAAAAATAATTTAGCATGTCTTATTGACTGGGAATCACTTGATGCAGGGACCTGCCTGGAGGATCTATCACAATTTATGGGCAGCGTCATAATGTCTTTTATTGTCGGAGGGTATGAATGTGATCGCTTGGAGCGTCTTCACGATAGAGTGATGGGTTTTTACAACAACCGCGTTTCCGATTGTTTATCCTATAAAATATTCTTATTGAGGGCTATCGCAAGATTTTCCCCGCTTACAATGAAGCATTTTGACGTTATTTATCCCAGGAACAGCAAGCTTAATAAAATTCTGAATTTAAACTATCCGCGTATAGTTAATAACTATTATGCATATTTTCGAAAACTATTGAGGGGGATCGAAGATGTTTTATAGCGCACAAAGGATATTCAAGTGAAAAATAATTCATATTTAGGCATGTTTTCAGACGCCCTCAGGAGGGTTGGAAAGAATGCAGTTACCGCAGGCATTAGATTGGGATTAATGCTCGGGCTAACACAAAATTATCAGCCGTTGCCCTGGCTGAACATTGACAGCGCAGGCAGATCGGATTCATCCAAATTAAGATGGGATGCTATCAGGAAAGAGATAAAAGCGGAATATACAACAGCCCTGGATATCGGAAGTAGTTTAGGCTATTTTACATTTAAGCTCGCTGAACTTGGGATCGAATGTACCGGGATTGAAAGTCGATGGTTATCGTATAAACTTTCATCAAAAATAAAGGACCTGTGCAGCTTTAGAAAAGCGGCTTTCATAAAAAAGGAATTGAACCCTGCTAATGTTCACTCGCTTCCAGAAGCTGACATTGTAATATGCCTTTCCGTGTTTCATCATTTTGTCAGGAACTATGGCTTTGATAGCGCGAAACAAATGCTGAGGATGATCATAAAAAAAACAAAAAGCGTGCTGTTCTTTGAGACGGGCCAGAGCGACGAAAAGTATATGGGATGGGCGCAATTTCTTCCGGAAATGGGGGATATGCCGCAGCATTGGATCGAGAGATTCCTTTATGAGATCGGAGCGGCTCGCGTGAAGCATTTGGGCACATTCGATACGCATCTCGGAGGAGTTAAAAGGCATTTATTTGCCGCATTTAAATGAAAATATTATTCATAACTCCTAGGTTCCCATACCCTCCCAACAGGGGGGACAGGTTAAGGTATTATAATTTCGCGAAGGTGCTTTCAAAGCACCACGAACTTCATCTTGCCGCTTTTATCCAATCAAAAGATGAGATCAATAATACGGATAAGATCAGCGGTATATTTGGCCGGATCGGGACCGTATTGCTTAAGCCCTGGGAGTCATACAGGAATATGCTGCTCGGCCTATTTTCCGGTCTGCCGCTGCAGGTTTCATATTTCCGGTCCAAAAAAATGCATTACAGGATCGAGAAGATGATGAGTGAAGAAAAATACGATGCGGTTTATGTTTTCCACCTTCGAATGGCTCCCTATGGAATCAATTTGAAAGGCTTATTTAAGATACTCGACCTTACAGACGCGGTCTCGCTGTTTCTCCTGAGGATGGCCAACCACAAAAGAGCGTTATTTAAACAGATATTGCTTAGAGAATCGAAGAATATAAGAAAGTATGAAGATAAGATCATGAAACTATTCGATGAGTGCTGGATCATATCCGATGCCGACAAACAGGCTCTTGGTATCAATGGCGGCGGCTCAAACATATATGTCGTCCCGAACGGGATCGACGCGGAATATTTTAAGCCAGGTTCCATGCCTGCTGATAAAGGCGCAAACATAATCTTTGTCGGTTATATGGGGCAGGAAAGCTTGGCCACCATAATATATTTTCTCAAAGAAATATTCCCCGCGGTTCGGCGGGAGATCCCGTCAGTTAAGTTTTATATCGTGGGGGCGGATCCGCCAAAAGAGATAATAAACCTCGCGAAAGATGAAAGCATCATCGTTACGGGATATGTGGACGATTTAAGGCCTTATTATGATCGCGCGGCTGTCCTTGCCGCCCCGATGAGATTTGTGGCCGGAGTGCAGAATAAGATCCTCGAGGCCATGGCGATGGAAGTTCCCGTTGTTACTTCGAGCTATGGGAATGAAGGAATAGACGCGGCGCACGGGGAACAGATATTTGTTGAAGACGATCCGCGAAAGTTTGCCTTGAGGGTAATTGAATTATTGAAGGATAAAGAGCTGGGTAAAAAGATCGGCAGGAATGCCGGAAAATTCGTGCGGGAAAAGTTTTCGTGGAATAATGTCGTTGAGAGGATGGATTCGATCGCAAAAAAGGTGGAAGGACAAGGAGGGTAAATGAAAGTATTTATCACGGGGGGGGCGGGATTCATAGGCAGTCATATTGTTGATAAGCTTGGCACTTTAGGCTGGGGAATGACCGTTTACGACAATCTGTCCAGCGGTAAAAAGGAGTTCCTGAAAAGCCACATCGGGAAAAGCTGTTTCAAGTTCATTAAGGCCGATCTTCTTGATCTGGATAATCTTAAAAAAAGCATCCGCGGGCATGATCTTGTTATACATCTTGCGGCAAATCCCGACATCAGGTACGGCATAGCGCATACGGATACCGACCTCAAGCAGAATACGGTTGTCACATATAATGTGCTTGAATCTATGCGTGAAGCGGGCGTAAAGCAAATAGCTTTTTCCTCCACTTCCACGATTTACGGCGAGCCAACTGTTATGCCCACGCCGGAAGACTACGGCCCTCTTTATCCGATCTCGCTTTATGGCGCGAGTAAACTCGCGGGCGAAGCTTTATGCACTTCTTTTGCGCACACATTTGACATGAAATGCTGGATTTTCAGATTTGCAAATATAGTTGGAGGAAGGGGAACGCATGGAATCATCCATGATTTCATAAAGAAACTAAAGAAAAATCCAAAAGAACTGGAGATCTTAGGCGACGGAAAACAGGCGAAGTCTTATTTGTTGGTTGATGACTGCGTGGATGCCATGCTCTATGTATACGAGCACAGCAGGGAACAGTTCAATGTCTTTAATCTTGGATGCAGCGATCGAATCGACATAATGACCATAGCGAAGATCCTTGTGAAGAAAGTAGGATTGAAGGACGTTGAATTTAAGCTGACCGGCGGAAAACGCGGTTGGCCGGGAGATGTGCCTCAGATGTTCTTATCGGTTGACAAGCTGTCAAAACTTGGATGGAAGAGCAAAAACACATCACATAAAGCTGTTGAGATAGCCATAGAAAGAATGGTGGAAGAATGCGAGCCATGAAGAAAAACTCTTCATGGCAGGCCGTGATATTGGCCGGAGGAGCCGGGACAAGATTAAGGCCTCTTACATTGAACATTCCAAAGCCAATGATAGAGGTCAACGGCAGGCCGTTTTTACACCATATTATCAGGGAGCTTGAGAAGCAGGGCATAAAGAATCTGGTTTTATGCGTTGGATATCTGGCAGATAAAATTAAAGGGTATTTTGGCTGCGGATCAAAGTTCGGCGTCAGCATAAAATATTCTGTTGAAGATGAATATTTAGGCACTGCGGGCGCGCTTAAGCACGCTGAGCATCTTTTGAAGGATGATTTTTTCGTTTTGAATGGAGATACGTACCTTTCGGCGGATTACAGGGATATTTTTAATAAGTTTAAGAAGGCTGATAAGATCGGTACGATGGTCGTATACGATAATCGGGAAAATATCGCCGAAGAAAATATCGAGCTTGATGATCAGGGAATAATAGTTGATTACGGGAAAAAGGAGCCGCTAAAAAAGGGAGATCAGCTTATTGAACGAAAAACAGGCCCAAAAAGATATCATAAATACATCGATGCAGGCGTTTATGTGTTTAAAAATGAATTATTAGGTCTTATTGAGGGGGATAAATTTGTGTCGCTTGAAGGGGATATATATCCCGAACTTATCAAAAGCAAGCAGCTTAAAGCGTATATTACCTCACGCAGGTACTACGATTTAGGGACTCCTGAAAGACTTGATTTAATAAGGAGGGTGCTCAAGTGATAATCTCAAGGACGCCGCTCAGGATCAGCTTCTTTGGCGGCGGTACGGACATAAAAGATTTCTACGAGAAAGAAGGTGGAGCCGTATTATCCGCTGCCATCGACAAATACATCTATGCAACAGTTAACAAGAAGTTCGATGATCAAATAAGGATATCATATTCTAAAACGGAGATAGTGGCGGCGATTGATGAAGTGAAGCATGAACTTGTCCGTGAAGCCATGAAGCATACGGGCATTGTTAAAGGGATCGAGATTACGACGATCTCCGATATACCTTCTCATGGGACGGGACTTGGATCATCCAGCACTTTTACGGTAGGCATACTTCACGCGCTTCATGCTTACAGGGGCGAACATATATCAGCTGAAACCCTTGCGAAAGAGGCCTGCATGATCGAGATCGACATGGTGAAGGAGCCGATCGGAAAGCAGGACCAATATATAGCTGCCTACGGCGGACTTCAGTTCATTCAATTCAACAAGGATGGCAGTGTTTATATTGATCCCATCGTATGCAGTTCAGAAATGAAAGAAGAGCTTCAAAATTACCTCATGCTTTTTTATACGGGCATGACAAGACGCGCCAGCACCATCCTTTCCGAGCAAAAAGCGAATTCCTCAAATAATAAATTGTCAGAGCTTAGATCGCTTAAGGCGCTCGCGTATGAGGCAAAAAGAATGCTTGAAAGGGGCAGGTCAATGGAGGAATTTGGCAGACTTCTTGATGAAGGATGGAAAATAAAGAGAACGCTTGCGTCAGGTATTTCCAATAACGAGATAGATCAGATGTATGGCATCGCAAAGAAGGCAGGCGCGCTGGGAGGAAAGATAGCGGGCGCGGGCGGCGGAGGGTTTCTTCTTCTTTGCGTTCCGGAAAACAGGCGGGAAAGCGTACGTAACGCTCTCTCAGGTCTTAAGGAAGTAAGATTAAAAATCGAACCTCAGGGCAGCAAGATAATCCATGTGTCAGATTAAGGCGGCGGGGAAGAACTTGCCAGGTGTGATATGTGCATAAAATAAAACACTTGACAAATATGTATCATACTTATACAATGTTCAATGTAAAAGCTCAACTGGGCGAAAGAGGGCGTTTATCTATATAGTATAGGTAAGCGCCTTTTTTATTTTCGGGCTTAGCTGAAAAACAGGGGGCCGTTCCAAAACATGGGAGCGGCCCTTTTTATTTCGCCTGTTTTAAAATGGTCGATAGCAGGGGTTTGGAAAAGGATAAAAGGAGGTAAATCATGAAAAGGATCAGTGTTATTGGTTTAATTTCTTTGTTTTTGTTTGTTTCATTTTCCGGTGCTCTTTCAATACAGCGGGCGGGGCAGGTGATAAGCGTCGGCACGGGATTATACGCCGGGACCGCAGGGATATCGGCTGACACGCTTATAAAAATTCCCAGGTCAATATTTAATACCGATGATTTGTATTTTAGAGTCGGGCTGGCACTGACCGACAGCCAGAATTTGACCCCCGACCAGCTATGGCGCAGGCTTGCTCCTTTGTATATGGATGTTGTCTGTTATTTAGCCGATGATGTTTATTTTGGGGCGGGAGTAAATTTTCCTTTAAAGGTTTCTGACGATGAGACGGGCTCTATCGGAGGCCAGCTTTATATGGGATCCGATCTGAGGATTGATTTTCTTGGGAGAGTATACGGCGAAGCGGGTTACAGCTCGCTTAATATACTGGGCAAGAAATCTTTTGCCGGCCTGTATTTAACGGTGGGGTGGAGATACGACCTTATTTAAATATTTTCTGTCGAAAATATTAAGTAACTGAAGCCAGGGCCCCAATTTAATGGTTGCGGGAGCAGTAAAATGAAAAATCGTTACATTATTGGCGCAATAGTATTGTTATTGTTTGTTTCTATTTTGCCAGCCAACGCGGCCCAAAGAGCCGAACAAATGATTTCGATTGGCGGCGGGTATTATGCTGGGATGACGGGCGCGGCGTGTGACATAACTTTTAAGCTGCCAAAATTAATATTTAGCAGCGACGATCTTTATTTAAGGATCGGGCTGGCCGTCACGGACAGCACAAATTTAATCCCCCTCAAGGACTGGCGCAGGTTTGCCCCTTTGTATATCGACGGCATATTATATATTTATGGCAACACATATATTGGAGGGGGGCTTAATTTTCCGTTGATGGTATCTGACAATGAAAAGGGGAACCTTGGGGGGGAGGCCTACTTCGGATCCGAATTTTATGTTTACCAGCGATCCAAGGTATTTGCTGAAATCGGCTACGGCATAGTTCGCAGACTGGAATATGAACGTTTTGAGGGGCTGCATTTTATTATTGGGTGGCGATATGATTGGGTGACGGCAAAGGAGGAAGAGAAAACCGATAAGATGGAAAAACCCCAGGCGCAAGCGGCAGAAGTGACGAAACCGGCGCTTGATGTGGCCCATAAGCCGCCGGCAAGCAGTAACGCCGCAGAAAATGAGGCGCTTCAGTCCGAACTGGCCAGGATAAGGGAATATATAGATGATCTGGATAATAGGATAAATAAGGCAAGGAGAGCAGGCAACATTAAGAAGGTTGCTGAATTGAAAACATTAAAACAGGATGCGATGGAACGCGCAAGGATTGTAAAGGGGAAAATTGACAGGATAAACGGATATTCGCTGTATTAAAATATTTTCTGGCTCAACTTGAATAAAGAGGGTCGCGCATGAACGTCGCGGCCCTTTTTATTTGGATCGCTTAAGCAAGGAAGATGGATTATTTGTGCAAACATATTAAGAGGGCGGCAATGATAATGTTGTTATTTACATATATATACAGCTATTCATCTTCGGCACAGACCTGCAGCGGAGTGGCCGACATAGAGTTCAATCAATCGATAGGCTTGATAAATATCCCCACCGCGAACCTTCTTAAGCACGGCCAGCTGAGGATGAGCTTGAACGCGGGTATATTCTCCCTTGGACTTTTCAATTACTTTGAAATGGGCATTCTTGCTTTTAACAGCAACAACAAGTTCTACTGGGGCAACAGGCTGGAAGCGAAGCTTATTGATGAGGAAGGATATATTCCCGCGCTGGCGGTGGGGGCCGAAAGCGCCACGGAAAATCCTCACCTGATGGATGCCCCTTACATCAATTCCTCTTACGTGGTGGCAAGCAAGGGCATTGGTATGTTCGGGACCGCGCACATCGGCGTGGGCAACGGGCGTTTTATGGGGAGCGGTGAGGCATCATCCAAACTCAACGGTTTATTCTGCGGGATAGAAAAGACGTTCTTTGAGGACGGAAGCAATCCGTTGACGGTAAAGCTGGAAGAGGACGGCAGGGACGTCAATTTCGGGATCATCATCAGGCTGCTGCCGGGATTTTACATGACCCTTACAGCGGCAAAGCTGGATAACGTTATCTATAATCATCCGGCTCCGGATAACCAGGCGGAATATTTCCTGGGTTTTAACGCGGAGGGAGTGCTTACCCCCCTTAAGCCAGGGGAGAAAAAGCCATGATCAACTATTTTATGGCCGCCGCGCTGTCTTTATTGATCTCGCTCTTCCTTACACCTTTGGCCCGCAAGATATCCTTAAGATTCGGCATCCTTGATGTTCCAAGGCCTAATAAGCTGCACAGGAATGTAATTCCCCGGGCGGGCGGCCTTTCAATATTTTTCGGGTTCTTAAGCGCGATCATTTACCTGGTGGTCAGCAGGAGCATGGACCCGAATGTTATATCCTTGGTGATTCTCGGAGCCGCGGCTATGCTTTGCCTTGGTTTTATTGACGACCTGAGAGGCGTTTCTCCTTCAATAAAATTTGCCGTGCAATTTTCCGTGGCTTTAACGCTTGCGTTAAGCGGCTTAAGGATCGGTTGCCTCCCGTATTTGTTTTCTGTCCCCATCACTTTATTCTGGATAGTGGGAGTGACGAACGCCATTAATCTGCAGGATGGGATGGACGGCCTTGCTGCCGGGATATCAGGCGCCGCAAGTCTTTGCTTTTTTGCAGTTGGATCGATCCAGGGCGACCGAGTCATTGCGCTTGTAAGCCTTGCTCTGGCCGGAAGCTGCCTGGGCTTTTTAAAGTACAATATGTTTCCCGCTTCAATATTCATGGGAGACACAGGCAGCATATTCCTTGGTTATATGTTATCCATCCTAGGGATATTAAGCACGGCCCATTCAAGCAGCTATATAAGCCTTTTTGTTCCTGTTCTCATACTGGGGATACCTGTTTTTGACACTTTGATAAGCATGCTTCGACGTTTTGTTCAACATAAGTGGATCTTTCAGCCCGATCTCGGTCACTTTTATAACCTGATGCTGGACAGTAAAAGGTTGAGCTATGAGCAGGTGATCATCGTTATATATATATTTTCGATCCTGCTCGGGGTGAGTTCATTATGCCTGTTATGAATAAAATACCGGCAATATTGGGGGGAAGCCCGGCTTTCCCCGAAGGGCTGCCTTTTAACCAGCCGACCTTGCCCGAATTTGACAGGTTGATTGACGATGTCAGGCGGATCTTTTCAACAAAGAATATCACAAACGGTGAATATGTCAGGGAATTTGAGAAAAAAGCCGCTGAATATCTTGGGGTGAAACATGCGGTCGCCGTATCAAGCTGTACGTCGGGTCTTATGCTGACAATGAAGGCGATGGAGCTTGAGGGGGAAGTTATCGTGCCGAGCTTTACTTTTTCCGCCACGGTCCAATCGCTTGTCTGGAACAGCATAAAGCCGGTATTCGCCGATATAGATGCGGAGAGCTTCAATATCAACGCGGAACATATCGAGGACATGATAAATGAGAAGACCCGGGCGATCGTGGCTGTCCATGTTTTCGGGATGCCTGCTGATATTGGGGCTCTTGAGAAGATCGCAAGGAAGTACGGCTTAAAGCTTATTTTTGACGCCGCGCACGCGTTCGGCTCCATGTATCATGGAAGTCACATCGGACGTTTCGGGGATGCCGAAGTGTTCAGCTTGAGCCCCACAAAACTTCTTTCAACCGGTGAAGGCGGGATAGTGGCGACAAATAATGACATTTTGGCGGAGAAGATCAGGATCGGAAGGGATTATGCCAATCCCGGGGATTACAACTGCCAGTTCCCCGGGCTTAACGCCAGGATGCCGGAGTTCAACGCGATCCTGGGATTGAAGAACCTTGAAACGATCGAGGAGAAGGTGATTAACCGCAACCGGCTGGCAGGGCTTTACAGGTCTTTGCTGGAGCAGATTCCTGGAATTACTTTTCAGAAAGAGCAGCCTGGCTCAAGATCAACATATAAAGATCTTTCGATTATGGTTTCTTCCGATGATTTTGGGCTGACGCGTGATGAGCTTGCCGCTTCGCTGGACTCGGAGAACATAAGGACAAAGAAATACTATTTCCCGCCGGTCCATCGGCAGAAGTTCTTTACCTCACTCTTCGGCTCAAAAACGAGCGGGCTGCCCGTGACCGAGGAAATTTCACAAAATATACTGAGCCTGCCGATCTTTTCGCATATGACGGAGGACCAGGTCACGCGCGTATGTGAGGCAATTGCCGGGATCCATGAGAACTGTCGGGATATGAGAGGAGATCATGAAGATCAATTATTACCGGATCTTGCTCGCGTTCATTGACATAGCCCTGGTCAATATCGCGTTCCTGCTGGCCTTGTTGATAAGGTTTGAAGGGCCGCCGCCGTACGGTTATTTGATGATCTACCGGCAGGCGGCTTTGCCGATCACATTCATAAACCTTTCTTTCTTCTATGCTTTCGGACTTTATAACCAGATATGGGCTTACGCGTCGATAAGCGCGCTGATCTTAATAATCGATGCCGTTTCGTGCGGAGCGCTTTTCAGCGCGATCTATCTATGGGTTTTTGCAGGAGGCCGCATGCCTTACAGCGTCATTATAATCGCGGCTTTGATAAAGCTGCTGCTGGTGGGGGGCGGACGTTTCACCTGGCGCGTGGCAAGAGAAAAATTGATCGGTGATCACCGGTCAAAAAAGAAAAAGGCGCTCATCGTGGGGGCGGGTGACGCGGGCGAAAGCATTGTGAGGGAAATGCTGAGAAGCAACGGCAGTTCCGCGTATTTCCCCGCGGGATTCATTGACGATGACCGGTCCAAGGAAGGGATGGTAATACACGGCATAAAAGTGGTAGGGAACCGCCGGGACATACCGAAACTGGTAAAAACAAAGGGCATCGATGAAGTGATCCTGGCCATACCTTCGGCCAGCGGAGATGATGTGCGTGACATACATAATATATGTAAGAGCGTCAACGTGAGATCAAAGACCCTTCCTGCCATTTACGAGCTCATCAACGGCCAGGTTTCCGTGAATCTGATCAGGGATATAAACGAAGAAGACCTTCTAAAAAGAAAACCGGTCAAATTTGATTTTGATGAGATCAAGAAAGGGATCGAGGAGAAAACCATTCTGATCACCGGTGCCGGCGGCTCCATTGGGAGCGAGCTTTCAAGGCAGATCGCCAGATGCGGCCCTAAAAAACTTGTTTTGCTGGGGCAGGGGGAGAACAGCATATATAACATTGACATGGAGCTTAAGGAGATATTCCGGGATATCGAGGTAGTTCCTGTGATCGCTAACATCAGGGACAAAGCAAAGATGCAAAAAGTCATGGCGATCCATCATCCTGATATCATTTTTCACGCCGCGGCTTACAAGCATGTAGGGATGATGGAGATGAACCCCGACGAAGCATATATTAATAATGTGACAGGGACGAAAAATGTGGCCGAAGCGTCCATTGAACATGGAGTTGATAAATTTGTTCTTGTTTCCACGGACAAGGCGGTTGATCCCACTTCGGTCATGGGGCAAACCAAACATCAGGCGGAGCTTATTGTTCTTGGGCTTCAGGGATCAGGCAAAACCAGGTTCATCGTTACGAGATTCGGCAACGTAATGAACAGCAGGGGGAGTGTTATCCCGCTATTTAAGAAACAGATCTCCGAAGGGCGTCCCGTAACCGTAACCCACCCCGATGTAGTCCGTTTCTTCATGACCATACCGGAAGCTGTCCAGCTTGTGATAAGGGCGGCATTAATGGGAGAAGGCGGCGAGATATTTGTTCTGGATATGGGAGAGCCGGTAAGAATAGTGGACCTGGCAAGGGAGCTGATAAAACTTTCGGGGCTGGAGCCGGGGCGTGACGTGCCGATAAAGTTCACGGGGCTAAAGCCCGGGGAGAAGATGATGGAATATCTTACCCGCAATGATGAGGAAATAATGAAGACGTCGCATGAAAAGATATGGAAGGTGAGGCAGAAGGTTTTCGCGAACAGTTAAAAGGAGGTTGAAAATGTCAAAAACAAGCTTTGAAGAATTGGACCGCAAAATGATAGTGCTTCTGCATGCCGAGCTGATAATGCTGGCCATGATATTCCTGACGACCGGGTTTGAATATGTGAAGCAGGTGTTCCTGCCAAACATACAAATATGGCAGTCGCAGTTCTACTCGATCGTTTTCAGCTCCCTGGTGGCGGGCACAGCCGGATATTTCGCGCTGTCCGGATGGCAGTCGCTCAGCAGGAAGACCGCAGGAAAGAACGCCAGCCGCAGGATGGATCTGATATCCAATATTTTCCACGAGATGCACGACCCGCTCACCTCCATAAAGGGATTTTCTTCCACGATGAGGGAGGAAAAAGGCATCAGCGAGGGGGAAAGGGAGGAGTATCTCGGGATAATCGAAGAAGAGTCGGATCATCTCACAAGGCTTGTGGAGCAGCTTATGGACATGGCAAGTATCGAGGCGGGAACGCTGAAGATGAAGCCGGAACTTTTCCAGTTGCCCGATGTTATCCATAAAAAAATGGAGAGCGTGCATGAGAGGGCCGCGAAAAAGGACATTGTCATTGAAGAAGAAATACCTGCGGACCTTCCCCTTGTTTATGCCGACAAGGAAAGGACCGCCGACGTGATCCTGAATCTCCTGAATAACGCGGTCAAGCACAACAGGAAAGGCGGCAGGGTGTCTGTCCAGGCGAGGGACGAAGGCAGGAATGTGAGGATAGAAGTTAACAATGCCGGGATGGGGCCTGTGCCGGAGGGCATGGCTCAGACATTTGAGAGGTTCTACAGGGTGGATCAGGTGGAGGAGAGGACAATAGAGACAGGGCTTGAGCTTGCGTTTGCAAAGAACCTTGCGGAAGCGCAGGGCGGCAGAGTGAGCATAGAAAAGAATGAGGATATGGGGAGCAGGTTCGTTTTCACCTTGCCCAAAGGAGCGAATAATTAGAATGGCCGGCATCGAAGAGAACAATAATATAAATAATCCATTTATTGAATATATATCAGACCAGATATTCATGGTTAATGAAGAACTTAAATTTACATTGATGAACAGCGCCGCATCAAGGCTATCCGGTAAAAAACCTGACGAAATGATCGGAAAGCATGTCTCGGATATATTTCCCAAAGAGATCGCGGACAAAAACATAGAGAACCTGAAAAGAGTGTTCAAAACCGGCCAGATTTATTCTTTAGAAGAAGAACAAATTATGGGAGGGAATAAGTATTATGTAAGTTCCATCCTAAATCCTGTGAAGAATATTAGAGGGAAAACAATCGCGGTATTGGGCATCATCAGGGACATCACGGAGCAAAAGAAAGCGGAACATAAATATCAAGAGCTTGTCCATAACCTTACGATCGGCATTTACAGGAATACCCCCGGGCCGCAAGGGCATTTTATAGAGGTGAATCCGGCGATTATTGAGATGTTCGAGGCGGATTCACGCGAAGAATTCATGAAACATAATGTGAGCGACCTTTACCAGAACCCGGGAAAGCGCCAGGAATTCAGCGAAAAAATGATGAAGAACGGTTGTCTCAAGAACGAAGAACTAATGCTAAAGACCTTAAAGGGCAGGCCATTCTGGGGAGCCGTCACGGCAGTAATGAAGCAAGATGATAAAGGGCAGCCATATTTTGATGGGACAATCGAGGATATATCAGAGCGCAAAAGAGTAGAAATAGCACTCAGAGAATCCGAAGAAAAATTCAAAGTTATCTTTGACAGTGCGAATGACGGATTTCTTCTGGCAAACGTGAAAGATAAAAAATTCATTCTCGGAAATAAAGCAATATGTGAAATGACGGGATATACCCCTGAAGAGATCAAAACTTTTGGGGTCATGGATATTCATCCCAAAAAAGATCTGCCTTATGTTATCGATCAGTTCGAAAAGCAAGCCAAAAAAGAGATAAGAGTTGCTGAGAATCTTCCCATAAAAAGAAAGGATGGCAGCGTTATTTATGTGGATATCAACTCCACCCCAATAATATTGTCTGGAGAAACCTATTTATTGGGGGTTTTTAGGGACATTACAGAGCGCAAAATAATGGCAAGAGAGCTTAAAAACTCAGAAGAAAGGCTCAAAATCCTTTTTGAGGAAGCGCCCGATGCTTATTATCTGAATGACCTGAAAGGCACATTTATCGACGGCAATCAAGCAGCTGAGAAATTGATGGGATATAAAAAGGAAGAATTGATCGGTAAAAGCTTCCTGAAACTGAAGATATTGCCGGCGGATCAGGTGATAAAGGCGGGAACCCTTCTGGCAAGGAATTTGGTTGGATTATCCACCGGTCCGGATGAGTTTACTTTGAACAGGAAAGACGGGAAGAAGGTTCAGGCGGAAATATCAACGCACCCCGTGAAGATCAATGGTAAAACCCTGGTCCTTGGGATCGCAAGGGACATTACTGAGCGCTTCAAAGTCGAAGAGAAAATAAGGGAATCGGAGGAAAGGTACAGGCTCATCTTCAATAGCGCCATAGATCTTGTTGTGCAAATGGATACTTCCGGGACCATTGTTGATATAAACAAAAGGGTGGAAGAGCGCGGCGGATATAAAAGGGAAGAAGTGGTGGGTAAAAAGATCACAATGCTCGCGCACATATTCACGGCAAAGAGCCTGGCGATAATGGCAGCGAATTTTGCAAAAGGCCTGATGGGAGTGGAAGTGCCTCCTTATGAGGTTGAAGCAAGATCAAAGGATGGGCAAAAATTCTTTCTTGATATCACGGCTAATCTGCTTAAGAACAAGGAAGGCAAAATAATCGGAAGGCTTTCCATGCTGCACGATGTGACCGAAAGGAAAATAGCGGAAGCTGCGCGGGAAGAGCTATTGCATAAAGTTGAAGAAGCAAACAAAAAGAAGACTGAATTCGTGTCGGATGTTTCCCATGAACTAAGGACCCCTCTCGCGTCGATCAAGGGTTTTATCTCCACCATAAGGTCCGATAAGGAAATGGATGAAAAAACAAGAGAAGAATTCATGAATATAGTTGAGGACGAGACAGACCGCCTGACAAGGATAATCGAGCAGCTTCTCGACATTTCCCGCATAGAAGCTGGAAGGATAAAGTTGAACCCAAAAACTTTTAACCTGGCGGAACTGGTCTTTAAGAACCTGGAGACCATAAAGGAGCAGGCCAGGCAAAAAGAGGTCATTATCGAAGAAAAGATGCCAAAGGACCTGCCGCATGTATATGCGGATCAGGACAAAACCGCGCAGATAATGATCAATCTGCTAAGTAACGCCATTAAATACAACAAAAAGGGGGGCAAAGTTACCGTTATGGCCATGCCGGATGACGGCCATGTAAGGGTGGATATAGAGGATACGGGATCTGGAATATCGCAAAATGACCTCCCTCACATGTTCGAAAAATTCTTCCGCGCGGAAAAAACAAGTTCAGAGGCGCCGGGCACCGGCCTTGGCCTTGCTCTCACAAAAAGCCTGGTGGAGGTTCAGGGCGGCAATATCAGCGTGGAGAGCAAATTAAATGAGGGGAGTAAGTTCAGTTTTACTCTTCCAAGAGAGCAAAAAAATGACAGCGCAAAAGCCTGATATATATATTGTGAAAGGGGCGGCTTTGCTGGCATCGACTCTGGCATATGCCGTCCTTTTCATTATGACCTATAAGGCCTTTGGCCCCATAATGATCTCCGCTTCGATATTCCCGGTAATTGTATCCGCCTGGTTCTGGGGTATGTGGGGAGGGATCATCTCCGCGCTGTTTACGTCTCCTTTCAACCTGTATTTGTTCATGGATGTCGGATACAAACACTGGGAAACGTATGTGCTTATAAGCTCGATAGGATTGGCATTCAATCTTGCCTGGGGGGCCACTTTTGGCATAATGCGCGACCTTAAGGAGCAGGTGAGATCGCAGCTTGCCCAGCGCAAACGGGATAAGGAAGCTCTTGAGCTTGCAAATGAGGACCTCCTGGAGCTTGACCGCATGAAGTCGAACTTTCTTTCCAATATTTCCCACGAACTGAACACGCCGCTCGCATCGATAAAAGGATTTGCTTCCACATTGCTGCAGGAAAAGAACATCGACAGGAACAGCCTGCAGGAATTCCTGCAGATAATCAACTGTGAGGCAGAAAAACTGACAAGATTGATAAGCAGATTATTGAACCTTTCAAGGATTGAGTCAGGGGGAATGTCCCTTAATAAAGAACAGTTCGATATCGCGTCCGCGGCAAGGGAAGTCGCGGAGGCGTACCGTTCGCAGGCATTCATCAAAAAGTTAGACCTGCAGACAGATCTGCCGGAAAAATCACTGATCGCGGCTGACCAGAAGAGGATAAAGGAAGTTGTGAGCCAGCTCCTTGCCAATGCGATCCAGTATACGGATGCAGGCGGCAGGGTCCTTATTTCCTTAAAGGAGGCAGAGGCAGATATCACGGTCTCTGTGGCTGACACCGGATGCGGCATTCCTGATGATGAAGTTCAATATCTTTTCAGCAAACTTTACAAACTGGAGCATCCGATCGGCAAGATCGGAGGCATGGGCATCGGAATTGTATTGGCCAGGAACATAGTGGAGGCGCATGGAGGAAAGATAACGGCCAGCAGCGAGGTAGGAAAAGGGTCCACATTCACGTTCACCCTGCCAAAGGGTGCGACATGAGCGATTTTGAGATAAAAAGGATGGAGTTCATAGAGAAACTGAAATGGATGAGGATAGTCCGTTTTATCGCCTCTTTGTTCGTTTTGGCCGTTTACTGCACCATATATAAATTAAATATATTCAGGTTCCCGCTCTTCCCCTTTATTTCATTATGTATCGTCGAAGGAGTCTTCAACCAGCCATACTCTTTCCTCATAAAAAAGGTCAAAAACCTTTATGACCTTGCTTTCTTCCATCTCTTTATGGACCTTTTGCTGATCTCGGGGATAATCCACTATTTGGGAGGGATCGAAATATCATTTTTCAACGCGATCTATCCGCTTGTAATAATATCCGCGGCCATAGTCCTGTCCAGGAGGGCCACTTTCCAGATAACGACCCTTGCAAGCACGGTTTTTGCCGCGCTTGTGGGGCTGGAATATTTCAATCTGGTCCCGCATATTCTGCTTATAGGGCTGAAACTGCGAGGGAATTATCAATTGGCGATAGTGGCCGCGAACATAGTTTTCTTTTATTTTGTGGCTTTCCTGGCCACTTATTCGCAAAGCGTGCTGGATGAGAAGAGCAGGCAGATAAAACAGGCGAGGGATTACGCGGAGAGCCTCCTGGGCCTGATCATGGACGGCCTTATGGTAGTGGGACCGGACGGCAGGATCAGGAGCATCAATAAAGCGGTGACCAGGCTGCTGAAATATGAGAAAGAAGAGCTGATCGGGGAAAGCTTTGCGGAAAAATTGTGCGTCCCCGACAGGCAGCGCCAGATACGCGCCATGCTGGCCAACTTTAAGATGATAAAAGAACTGAGGAACTTTGAGATAGACCTGGTGGCAAAGGGCGGGCAGCCCGTGCCGTTAAGGATGAACGCCGATCTAATGGCAGATAACGCGGCAGGCATCTCGGGGATATTGATACTCATGCATGATGTCATCGCGGAAAGGCACGCGGAAAGCGTAAAGGCAACTTTCCTGGCAAATATTTCGCACGAACTTAATACGCCGCTTGCCGCGATAAAAGGATTTACAAAGACACTGATAGAGCAGAAAGAGGTCACGGAAGAAGAACGCGTGGAATTCCTGCAGATAATGGACGAGGAGGAGGAAAGGCTGGAAAGGATAATCACCGACCTGATGGAGCTGGCGAAAATGGAAGTAGGCTGGATCCAGATAAAAAAGGAGAAAGGCCAGTTCCTGGACATTGTAAAAGAGGTCACGGAGAGCTATATTCAGGAAGCAAAGAAGAAAAGGCTTATTTTCCACATCAACATTCCTCAGGAAATGCCGACCCTGTATTTCGATCAGGATAACATGAAGAAGGTCCTGACCCATCTTATAGAGAACGCCATTAAATTCACGCCGGTCGGCGAGGTCGCCGTGGAGGTGGTTGAAAGACCCGACGATGTGCTTGTGGAGATAAGCGATTCAGGCGTGGTGATACCGGAGCAGGAGCTGCCAAAGGTGTTCGAGCAATTTTCCATCGACAAGGAAAGACGGCCGACCATAGGCAAGATGAACATAAGGCTGCCTGTTGTAAAACATATTGTGGAGGCGCACGGCGGCTCAATATGGGTAAAGAGCAAGCCCGAGGAGGGCACCAAATTCACTTTCTTGCTGCCTAAAGCGGTGTAAAAGGAGGGATGTCGATGTCAGAAAAAAAGATATTGGTGGTGGATGATGAAAAGGACATGCTGCGCCTTATTGAATATAACCTTAATTACCATGGCTACCTGGTGGTGACAGCGCAAAACGGCCATGAGGGCCTGGAAAAATTGAGGAGCGAAATGCCGGACCTGGTGCTTCTGGACATTAAGATGCCGGGGCTGAACGGTTATGAAGTATGCAAGATAATAAAAAATGAACCATCGGTCCGGCATATACCCGTGGTGTTCGTTTCCGTGGCCGCCAGCGAAGAGGATACCCAGTTCTGCGGAGCGCAGGCGTATATCACGAAGCCTTTTGCGCCAAAAACACTGTTAAATAAGGTTAAGAACATATTGGAGGAGGTGTGATCAATGGAGGGAATGAAAAAGGTCCTGATCGTTGAAGACGAGGAACATATGAGGTCACTTTTGAAATATAACCTTAATAAGGAGAATTATGAGATCTATACAGCAAAGGACGGCCGCGAAGGCCTGGATGAAGTGAAAAAGCAAAAGCCCGACCTTATCATTTCCGATGTCATGATGCCCAGGATGGACGGCTATGAATTCTGCAGATCACTGAGGGAAGATCCGGAGACCAAGACGATCCCTTTTATTTTTCTCACGGCCAAAGGACAGCTGCCCGATAAAGTTGAGGGCTTAAGGACAGGCGCGGACGATTACATAACCAAGCCATTCATCCCCAAAGAACTGATCGAGATGGTTAATGCAAGACTTAAGCGCGTTGAAGTGTATAAGAAAATGGCCGATATCGATGAGCTGACCGGCCTGTACAATCACCGCGCCCTTGTGGAACATCTTGCCGCTGAGATCACCAGGGCAAAACGCCTGGAGATCCCGGTAAGCATAGGATTCCTGGATATAGATCTTTTCAGGAAGATCAATGAAAGGTATGGCCATCCAATGGGCGACACGGTGCTGAAAAAGCTGGCGGAGGTCGTAAAGGCATCTGTCAGCAGGGAAGATATCGCGGGCAGGTGGGGAGGGGAGGAGTTCGTATTGATATTCCCGACAAAAACGGAGGAACAGGCATTCGATCACCTGGAGGAAATAAGAAAAAAGATAGAGAGCGTCAAATTCATCGACAGGGGGCCCACCGTGACAATAAGCATCGGGACAGCCTCTTTTCCAAGTAACGCGAACAGCGCGGATGAGCTTGTGGAAAAAGCGGACAAAGCTCTTTTCAGGTCGAAAAGCACGGGCAGGAACAGGATAGTCAGATTCTCCGAACTTGGAGAGGAGGGTAATCATGGAACCTCGAAAAGTACTTGTAGCTGATGACAGCAGGAACATAGTCAACCTGATCAAATACAATTTCGAGAAAAAAGGGTATTCGGTGATCGAGGCCTATGACGGAGAAGATTCCCTTCAAAAAGTTTTTTCGGAAAAACCAGACCTAATAATCCTGGACATCAATATGCCGGTAAAGGACGGATTTGAGGTATGCAGGACGTTAAGAAATACGCCCCAGACATTGAACGTCCCGATCATTATTTTAAGCGCCAGGAGCAAGGAATTCGATAAGCTCACGGGATTCGGCCTTGGCGCCGATGATTACATCACAAAGCCTTTCAAGATCGAGGAGCTGGTGGAAAGGGCCGATTCATTATTGACCGGCAGGAAGGGCGGTGCAGTGCAGCAAATAATGTTAAGGAGGCCGGAGGAAGAAACAGGATCCGAGAGCCATGTTTGTCTGGGAGTCCCGCCGCTTGACGATCTGTTCAAAAATAAATTGTTCAAGGGAGCGAACATACTTCTTGCGGGGACGCTGGGGACCGGCAAGTCAACGATATGCCGCAAGTTCATGGCAGAGGGCTTGCAGAAGGCGGATAGCGGCCTCTACATATCGGTGGAAGATCCCCCGGGACTTGTGTCGGAGAGCCTGAACAATCTCGCGGGCTTCATGCTTGGGAAATACATAGAAGATAATATGTTCCGCCTTGTGAGCGTGCCGGAAAAGAAGCCGGCCAGCATTGACGATCTTCTCAGTATCGTGACTGGCGCGGGAGACGAGGTGGAGCAGAACATACAGAAGAAAAAAGGCGGGCGCAGGATCATGGATTCGGTTTCGGGCCTTTTCCTGAATTACGATGAAGGCACGGTGAACCGTTTTCTGGCCCAGTTCGTGCACACCGCTTCAGCTTTTGGCGGGGTCACGACCCTGTACACGCTTGAAGAAGGAACATTGAACATCCAGCAGAATTCAATGATAAAAAGCCTGATGGACGGCGTGATAGAGCTGAAAATGGAGCAGACGGGCGTTTTTGCCAGTGTCGTTAACATGAAGTGGGTGGATGTGTCAAAAGACAAGGTGAAGCTATGGAACCGGGTATGAGAGCGGAAAATAATATCCTGGTGGTGGATGACGAAAAGAACTTCGTGAAACTGCTTGAACATAATCTTGTAAAAGAGGGATACGCGGTTGCCACGGCTTCCAGCGGGGAAGAGGCTTTGATCAAAATGAACCTGAAGATGCCCGATCTTATTATAACGGACCTTAAGATGCCGGGGGTGAGCGGTATGGAGATATTAAGAAAGGTCAAGGAGCTCGATAAGGGCATACCGGTGATAATGATCACGGGCCACGGTGACACCGAAACCGCGGTCGAAGCCATGAAGCTCGGCGCCTATGACTTTATTACAAAACCGCTCAGGCCGAACGAATTGATAGTTACCGCAAGGAACGCGCTGAACAGCAGGGTTTTGATCGATAAGGTCTTGGAGCTGCGCAGCCAGCTTGAGACCCGCTACGATTTCAAGAACATCATCGGGAGCAGCGGGAAGATGCAGGCCGTTTTCAAGATGATGGAGAACGCCGTTTCTTCCACCGTGACCGTGCTTATCCAGGGGGAGAGCGGAACAGGGAAAGAGCTTGTGGCAAAGGCGATCCATTATAACGGGCCCAGAAAAGAGCGCCCTTTCATCGTGGTCAATTGCGCCGCGATACCGGAGACCCTGCTTGAATCGGAGCTTTTCGGGTATGAAAGGGGGGCTTTCACCGGCGCGCTTGAGCGAAAGACAGGCAAATTCGAGCAGGCGGACAAAGGGACGATATTCCTGGACGAGATAGCGGAGATGAGCCCCATGACCCAGGCGAAATTATTAAGGGTGCTGGAAGGAAAAGAAGTGGAGCGCCTGGGCGGGCACGAAAGGATAAATGTGGACGTGAGGATAATTTCCGCCACGAACAGGGAACTGACGAACGAGGTAAAAGAAAGCAGGTTCAGGGAAGACCTTTATTACCGGCTCATGGTGTTCCCGATAACACTGCCGCCCCTGCGGGAGCGGAAAGGGGACATACCGCTTTTGATATCCCACTTCATGAATATTTACGCAAAAGGCGCGGGCAAAAAAATAAGCCACTTTTCAGGCGAAGCAATGGAGTACCTGATGGGATATTCCTGGCCCGGGAACATAAGGGAGCTTGAAAATGTCATCGAACGCGCCGTTGTCCTCTGCGACGGGGACACCATCAACCTGAGCCACCTGCCTGTCGGGCTTGACGCATTGTCCGGAACCGGGTTGCCCCAGCTTTTCGGGGGAGGGATGGAGACATCCAGGATAGTTTCGCTGGAGAACATGGAATCCGAAGCCTTGAAAAAAGCGCTTGATATCGCGGAACATAACATAAGCAAGGCGGCAAAGGAGCTTGGCATAGGCAGGGCCACTTTTTACAGGAAGGCGAAGAAGTTCGGGATATTATGAAAACTTCCGAAGTTATAGAAGAAAGATTAAAGCAGGTGGAATCAAGGGAAGAGCGGCTGGATAAGCTGGAGAGCGAGTTCATCGCGGTGGCTTCCCATGAGTTTAAGAACCCTCTTACCGTCATAAAAGGGGCGGTGAGCCTTGTTAGAGAAGGGGACCTGGGCGAAGTGAACGAAAAACAATGCGACATGCTGAGGCGGGCGGACGAGCAGGTAGATGTTCTGAACGGTCTTATCACAAAACTTCTGGATATATACAGGATCGAGATGGGGAAACTGGAGATATCAAGGCAGGAAATTTCCATCTCTGAGATCGCGCACAAAGTGGCAAAGGAAATGAGCATCAAAGCCATGGAAAAAGATGTTGTCATCGAGATCACCGCTCCCGGTAGCACGGGCAATGTTCTTGGAGACGCTTTAAAAATAAAGGAAGTCATATCCGATCTTCTTTCCAACGCGATAAAGTTTTCGTATTTCGGGGGGAAAGTCCGGATCAAAATAACCGGGGAAGGCGGCTGTGTAAGGACCGAGGTCACGGATGACGGCGAGGGGATAGAGGATGAGATATTTACCAATCTTTTCCATAAGTTCATTACATCGGTCGTTAGCAATCCCAAACAGGACGGGGGATTGGGTCTGGGGCTTGGGGTTGCTAAAGGTATCGTTGAAGCACATGGCGGCAAAATTTGGGCCGAGTCGGAAGGCCCCGGCAAAGGCAGCAGGTTTACCTTCACATTGCCAAGTCAAGACCTTCCGCCTGTAACTAAATAGGACAACTGTCTCATTTCCGGACCGAACTGCTTCATAATAATACACACAAAATAAGCCATCTTTTTATATATTTCCCGATACAACAATAAAAATCAAAAATTCACCTTCCGGCGGAATTATTGCTATTACTAAAGCATAAGGACAAAGGGAGGTGAAGAAAAATGAAAAAGCTTTTAGTTCTGGTTCTAGTAGGGATCGTTCTGCTTTACAGTGTTCCGAGTTACGCGGTAGGCAACGTGTTCGGCGCGATACCGGATGATTATTACATACATTTCTTCGCGGGTGCCGCGCTTCAGGGGCTTCTTCTAAAGCATGAGGTTGCTCCAATGGAGAGCTTTTATATATCTTTGGGGATCGCTCTTGCCAAGGAAGCGATCGACGGCGCGGTTTTTCACGGCCAGTTCGACTGGGTGGAAGTGGGAGTAACAGTGCTGGGTTCCAGTTTCATGTATTACTTTTAAGGATGAAACCCAGAAGTAATCCGCCAGAGGCGGATACTTCAGGATAAAGGAGGGGATTAAAATGGCTGAAAATAAAAAGGTTTTGATAGTTGATGATTCCAAGAATATAAGAAAGTTGATAACGGTGGTTTTAAGGAAAGAAGGTTACGAATTTGTCGAAGCTAAAAACGGGATCGAAGCGCTGGAAAAGGTGAAGATCGCGCGCCCGGACCTGGTGATCCTTGACATTATTATTCCAGGCATTGACGGCCTTAAGGTGTGCGAGGAGATCAGGAAAGACCCCAAGTCAAAAGACACTGCCATAATAATACTTACTTCGGAATCAACATATGAGGCCAGGGAAAAAGCGCACGAAGCGGGAGCGGACATATTCATGATGAAGCCCTTTGAGCCCCAGGACCTGAGGGCGGCGGCAAAGGAGGCCTTGAAGCTGAGAAATCCGTAATATTATCGAACAGGCGCGGTGAAAATAAGGCGGGTTACGGGAAAACCGGGCCCGCCTTCGCCCATCCTTCGCTCTTCGAGCTTCGGAGGGCTTCGGCGGGTAAACCCGCCTTTTATTTATTGACATCTTCTTGTAAAGTCAGCTGATTATGCTAGACTTTTACTCTGGCAAACTAGAGGGGCCATTCAATCCATAAATTGCAAAGGAGGTGAGGGAGCGTGAAAAAAGCGTTAGCGTTATTGATACTTATGTCTTTTGTGCTGGTCAATATGGCATTCGCGGTGCCGCCGATGAAGTCCGGCACGGAGAAGGAAAAGGTCACAAAGGTAAAGGTCACAAAGGTTGAAAAGACCAAGGTGATGAAGAAGGAAGTTGTAAAAGGCAAGAAGACCGTAGCCCCCAAGGGCGTAAAGAAAGCAGCCGAGAAGGGCAAGGGCGAGAAAAAAGGCCTATTACAGAGATGGTTTGGGCCTAAGGAAAAGAAAGAACCAGCAAAGAAATAACTGTATATACAATTATTTGCGCAAACGGCCGCGGAAAATCTCCGGGGCCGTTTTACTTTTGCCCGCCCTCTGACCCTGAAGTGAAGCAAAGCGCTTACTTCAGGGCTGATCTTTTGATATACTGATGCCCGCTTTGTATGGCTTGCCTTACGAAGCAACGAGCGAAGCGAGTGCGAAGTAAGGCCCTATCGTCTAGTGGTTAGGACAGCGCCCTCTCAAGGCGTAAACACGGGTTCGACTCCCGTTAGGGCTATAAATTTTGCTTAGCAAAATTTAAGGATAAGAATTGAGGATAAGGATTAAGGAGAGAATGAGATCAGCTGTATTTAATGTCATAAAGGAACGTTCAAGCATAAGAGATTATGCTAATCGTCCGGTCGAAGATGAAAAGCTTGATCTGATACTTGAATCCGCACGGCTTGCCCCATCGGCCTCCAATTCACAGCCCTGGCATTTTTATGTGGTCAAGGACAGGGAAAAGATAAAAGCACTTGCGGGGAAAATGCCCATCGGAACTCAGGTCGTTATAAATTCATTCATCACAAAAGCTCCAGTTGTTATTGTTGCAACAGGAGGCCCGGCTGACCTGCTGCATAAAGTGATGTCTTTCATCGTAAACAGGAAGTGGTATTACATTGATGTGGCGATCGCACTTGAGCATATGGCGCTCACAGCATGGGATCTCGGCATAGGAAGCTGCTGGATCGGATGGTTCGATGAAAAAAAGATCAAAAAGCTCCTTGATATACCAAAAGACCAGGAAGTGATCGCGATGCTGACCCTGGGATACCCGGCGGAGGGGGCAAAAGTCCATCCGAAGAACCGGAAAAGCCGGGATGAGATAGTGAAATTCGTTAATTAGAGGAGGAATGGAACATGTATTTTCCTGTAATACTAGGGACCGCAAGGGAAGGAAGGCAATCGGAGAAGGTCTCGCGCTTCATGGCAGAGGAAGTTAATAAGGCCGGCTATGAAAGCGAAGTTATCGACGTGAGGGATTACAGGATCGTGGCCACGGATAAGACCGAGGTATCACCTCAGGCAAAGAAATTATCACAGAAAATAAATAAAGCCGATGGCCTGATCATCGTGACCCCTGAATATAATCACGGCTATCCCGGAGAATTAAAGATGATGCTGGATATGCTTTATGACGAATACGCAAAAAAGCCGGTCGGATTTTGCGGAGTTTCCGCAGGGGGACTTGGGGGAGCAAGGGTGGTTGAGCAGCTGCGGCAGGTTGTCGCGGAACTCCATATGGTTGGCATAAGAGAGGCATTATATTTCCCCGCCGTGCAGGACATCTTCGATGTAAGCGGTGATATTAAGGACAAGAACTTATATCAAAAAAGGATCGCAGCCTTTTTAGAGGAACTGGCATGGTATGCCAAAAAATTGAGATAATTTTGCCTGGAATACGCGTAGATTTTATGGTAACATAGCGCAGAATTTATGATCTTATACCTCATTGTTTTTTTGATCTCGGTCGGGCTGACCATTTTGCTTACGCCAGTTTCACGAAGGTTAGCGTTAAGATTTGGCGCCATTGACAGGCCTTCCAGAAGAAAGATACATAAGAAGATAATAACAAGGTTTGGCGGGCTCTCCATATATTCAAGCTTTGTCATATCAATAGTGGCTGGCCTTATTTTCATGAATAGGTTTGGACTCAATATAAGCGGCAAGGAATATCATGCGCTGCTTGGCATAATATTCGGCAGCGGCCTTATCACCTTAACCGGTCTTTTTGATGATGTCAGGGGGCTTCCGGCGATAATAAAGCTTGCGTTCCAGATAGCGGCTTCCGGCATCGCGGTTTACTTTGGAGCACAGATCTTGTTCGTTTCAACGCCGTTCGCAAGGCTTGTAATGCTCGGGGCCTGGGCTCCCGCCGTAACGATAATCTGGATGATCGCGATAACGAACGCCATGAACCTGATCGACGGGCTGGACGGGCTTGCCTCCGGCATAACGCTTATTGCCGGGATCACGCTTTTTATCGTCGCTTTAAAAATGGGCCAAGTGGATTCCGCTTTGCTTCTTGCAGCGCTTGCGGGTACGGCGCTTGGCTTTTTACGCTTCAATTTTTTTCCGGCCACGGTGTTCCTTGGAGATTCCGGAAGCCTGTTCTTCGGCTTCATGCTTGCAAGCGCTTCGATCGTTGGCGTTCTGAAAAGCACTCTTGTAATAGCCCTGGTGATACCAGTGGCAATTTTAGGGATACCGATATACGACACTGCTGCTGCTATAATCAGGCGGGCACTTGCGGGAAGGCCTATCTTTGAGGCAGACAGGAAACACCTTCACCACAGGCTGCTGAAAGCGGGATTCAACCAGAGACAGGTGGTCATCCTGATATATGTCGCATGCTTCATTTTGAGCATCGCGGCGCTCGCGGCCACTTTCTTTGATAATTACCAGACGCTCATCTTTTTATCTGTATTCGTGGTGGTGGGCATTCTGGCCCTGGATTTTGCAAAAGATATCCTGAGGGACATAGCCTTTAACGGCGGAGGCAGGAAATGAGCCACAAGAAAAAGATACTTTTCGTATTTGGCACGCGTCCTGAGGCGATTAAAATGGCCCCGGTGATATCAGAAGTAAAAAAGCACTCGGATGTTTTTGAGCCTTCCGTTGTTGTGACCGGGCAGCACCGCGAGATGCTGGACCAGGTCCTGAAGGTCTTTGGCATCAAACCGGATTATGACCTGATGATAATGGAGCACGAACAGACCATATCTTACGTGGTGAACAGGTGCCTTTCCGGGCTTGAAGAAGTGATAATAAGGGAAAAGCCGAACATCGTCCTTGTCCAGGGGGATACTTCCACCACTTTTGCATCAGCCCTCGCGGCATTCTATCAGCACGTGCCTCTGGGGCATATCGAGGCAGGGCTGAGGACCGGAAAGAAGTATTATCCCTTCCCGGAAGAGATGAACAGAAAGCTCACAAGCGCCGTCGCCGACATCCATTTTGCGCCCACAGATGTTTCGGTGAAGAACCTTTTAGCGGAAGGGGTGAACAGGTCGACGATATACCTGACCGGCAATACCGTTATCGACTCGCTCCAGATGATAGCAAAAAGAAGCTATGATCTCCGCAAGACCGGGATCGACACAAAGGATAAGAAACTAATCCTTGTCACTGTCCACAGGCGCGAGAACTTCGGGGCGCCCTTAAGGAACATCTGTGAAGCGATCAAGAAGATAGCCTTGAAGCACAAGGAGATCGCCACTGTGATACTGCCTGTGCACAGGAATCCGCTTGTCTCAAGCACCGTGCACGAGATACTCGGCGCCGCCCATAACGTGCAGCTTGTGGAACCACTTGGGTATGAACCTTTTGTGCACATCATGAAGAACTCCTACATCATACTTACAGATTCAGGGGGCATACAGGAAGAAGCGCCCTCACTTGGCAAGCCGGTCCTTGTGCTGCGCGAAGAAACCGAGCGGCCGGAGGCGATCATTGCCGGAACCGTGAAGATAGTGGGCACGAACACAGAGAACATAACAGGCGAGGTGGAAAAGTTGTTGTCAGACAGGCGTGAATACGAGAAAATGGCGAACGCGGTCAATCCTTACGGGGACGGACGGGCATCGGAGCGCATAATCGGGGCGCTTCTCCATTATTTCGGTTTCATAGATGTGCGGCCGGAAGAATTTGATGCGGCAAAGCAGGCCGCGGGCAAAATAAAATGATCGAATACTGGAAATATATTAACCTTGGCATAATGCTGGTGGCTCCCGCGATCGTAGGCCTATTGATCGGGAACTTGATCGACAGAGGATTTAAGACGTTACCGGTTTTCACTGTTTCAATGCTCGTGCTTGGAATATTATCAGGCATCTGGAGCATGTATAAGTCTGTAAAGAACTTGGTTTAAGGAGCTTTAAATGGAAACGGCGCATATAGGGACCCATCCGGAGTGGCATTGGCTGGGCCAGACATTCCATTCGGATACGCTTATATCGGCATGGATAGTTTCCGCCATATTAATAGCCGCGGCCGTCTTCATCAGGTCCCTTTTAAGAATGAACCCGGGCCTGGTACAAAGCGCTGCCGAGCTGGGGGCGGAGGGCTTGAACAGCACATTAGCGGATAAGCTTGGCGAAAAAGGGAAAAAATATTTTGCATATGTGGCCACATTGTTCCTTTTTATCATTACTTCCAATTGGCTGGGCATTTTGCCTTTGGAGCTTAAGCCGCCGACGGCCGACCTTAATACTACGGCCGGGCTTGCGCTGCTCACGATATTCCTTGTCCAGGTCTTCGGAATGATAGAAAAAGGACCTATCAGGTATTTCAAACGGTTCTTTGAGCCAAACCCGGTCTTTTTTCCGCTCAATGTCATTGAGGAACTTGCCAAGCCTCTCTCGCTTTCCATCAGGCTTTTCGGGAACATCTTCAGCAAGGAAACCATAATCTTGATCCTGACAGGGCTTGTGGCGCTTCCTTTGATATATCCGATCCCGATACTCGCGTTGAGCTTGCTTATCGGCGCGATACAGGCGTACATATTCATGCTGCTTTCAATATTTTATATTTCAATGGCCGTGGAGGGCCATTAAAGGAGGGAGGTAAATATGGATATACAGGCAATTTCTGTGCTCGGTGCGGCTTTCGGCGTTGCTATAGCGGCTTTTGCTTCGGCGCTTGCCCAGGGTTTTGCAACGGGCAAAGCGGTGGAGGGGATATCCCGGCAGCCGGAAGCAAGGGGACCCATAATGACGGCGCTGATCATAGGCATTTCGTTCATCGAGTCGCTTACGTTATACGCGCTGCTCATAGCGATAATTTTGATATTTGTTAATCCGTTTAAATAGAGAGGAACCTTACCCCTTTAGTTCCCCTCTCCACTTTGTGGAGAGGGGTGCCGAGCAAAGCGAGGCGGGGTGAGGGTAAGAGTATGCTAAACATTAATGCAACTTTAATAGCGATAGTTATCAATTTCATCATACTGGTTTATGTGCTGAATTATTTTCTGTACAAGCCGGTAATGAAGATGCTTGAGGACAGGAAGGCACATGTGGATGAAGCACTTGCACAGGCGGAGGCCAAATTGGATTCCGCTAAGGCGTTCATGGAAGAGGGCAGGGGCAGCGTGAGCAAAGCCAACTTGACCGCCAGAGAGATCATCAGCCAGGCGACTTCGGCCGCCGAAAAGATAAAAAAGGAATCCATGGCAAAGACCAGAAAAGAGATCGATGAACAAAGGGGAAGGGCAAAAGAGGAAATAAGGCAATATAAAGTAGAGTCAAGGAAAATGGTGGTCAACGAAGCGGCAAAGCTTTCCGTGATGATCGCCGAAAAGATAATAATGAAAAAGATCGACAAGGGATCGCAAAAACACCTGATCGAGGATTTTATCGAAGGGATGAAAAATTAATGATCGCAAGGCGCTATGCAAAAGCTCTTCTTAACCTCGCCCTAAAGGAAGGCTTAAGCGACGTTATTAAAAAGGACATCGTGCTTGTGGGAAACCTTGCCAGGCAGAAAAGGTACTTTGAGTTCTTCACGAGCAGGTTGGTAGCGGCTAGCGAAAAACTGGAGCCGCTCTCGGAGCTCAACCAATTGACGAGGGATTTCCTGAAACTTGTAGTGCGAAACAGGAGGGAAGAATATCTTTATCTCATATCAAGGGAATACGTGAATATGCTGAATAAACTGCAAAACACTATTGAGGCGGAAATATCATCCAGATATCCGCTTTCCGCGATGCAGAAAGAAAAGATCACAGGAAAGCTCGGGAAGTATCTTGCAGGCAAGATCGTACCAAGCTATAAGAGCGACAAACGGATCATCGGCGGAGTGCGAGTAAGTTACGAGGGGAAAACCATCGATGGCACGGTTTCCGGAAAACTTTCCGGTCTATTGAAAATGCTAACTGAGGATCGACATGGCTAAAGAGGAAATAAGCAAATTACTTCAGAAAAAGATCGAGGCGTACAGGGGCACCCTCAGGGAAGAGGAGCTTGGAGAGGTCATTTCTTCAAGTGACGGGGTGGCGATCATTACAGGGCTTAGCAAAGCAAAGGTCTCGGAGATACTGGAATTTGAGGGAGGAACAAAAGGGATCATCCTGAACCTGATGGAGGACCACATCGGATGCGTTGTAATGGGCGACACAAGCTCCGTCACCGAAGGGCAAAAGGCAAAGTGCACCGGAGAGATAGCGGATGTGCCCGTGGGGGAAGGCCTTCTGGGAAGGGTCATCGATCCTCTTGGCGTACCACTTGACGGCAGGGGATCGGTGGCGTCAAAGGAGAAAAGGTTCATTGAATTACTGGCGCCTTCCGTGGTGGACAGGCAGCCGGTGAATGTTCCGCTTCAGACCGGCATCAAGGCGATCGATTCGATGATACCTATCGGGCGCGGGCAAAGGGAGCTTATAATCGGAGACCGGCAGACCGGCAAATCCGCGATAGTTATCGACACAATAATCAACCAGAAAAACAAGGGTGTTAAGTGCGTATATGTGGCTATCGGGCAGAAGATGGCGAACATAGCATCCATCCAGAAAGTTCTTGAAGAAGAAGGGGCAATGGAATACACGACCATAGTGGCCGCGGCGGCCGATGCTCCTCCATCCCTTCAGTACCTCGCCCCTTATTCCGGCTGCGCTATCGGTGAATATTATATGTATAAGGGCGGGGACTGCCTTGTGATCTATGATGACCTTTCAAAGCACGCGGTGGCTTACCGCCAGCTTTCCCTGCTTCTAAGGAGGCCTCCGGGAAGAGAGGCATATCCCGGCGATATTTTCTACCTCCACTCAAGGCTTCTTGAGCGCGCTGCAAAGCTTTCTGATGCTCTGGGGGGAGGATCGCTTACGGCTATCCCGATCGTGGAAACACTTGCCGGCGACATATCCGCTTACATCCCGACAAACATCATTTCCATAACCGACGGCCAGATATTCCTGGAAAGCGAACTGTTCTTTGCCGGGATGCGCCCGGCAATAAATGCGGGCCTTTCGGTTTCAAGGGTGGGCGGCGCGGCCCAGATAAAGGCGATGAAGCAGGTGTCCGCGAGGCTGCGCCTTGATCTTGCGCAATACAGGGAGCTGGCCGCTTTTGCTCAGTTCTCCTCCGAGCTGGACCAGGCCACAAGGAACCAGCTGATAAGGGGAGAAAGGCTCACAGAAGTCCTTAAACAGGGCCAGTATTTGCCGATGGATGTGGCTGAAATGGTGGCAGTGATATTCATCGGTGTGCGGGGATATCTTGATGACATCAAGAAGGAAGACGTGAGGCGATTTGAAGAAGGGTTCCTCATTCATGTCAACACGCATTATTACGAAACGCTGAATGACATAAGGAATAAAAAACTGATAAGCGAAGATTCGGAAATAAAGTTAAAGGAAGCTGTGGAAAAATACAAGGAGATATTCAGGAGCAAGTAATGGCACAGATAAAAGACCTGAAATTCAGGATAAAAGGGATCAGAAGCACGCAGAAAATAACGAGAGCCATGAAGAGCATGTCGCTCATCAGGCTTCAAAGGGCGGAAGCGCGCGCTCTATCTTCAAGGCCCTTCATCTATGCGATAACAGACATAGTTTCACACCTTGAAGCCGACAATGTTTACTATAAGGGCAACCGGTCAAGGGACGCACTTTTCGTGATATTCACTTCAGATAGGGGGCTTTGCGGCGCGTTCAACGAGAACCTTCTAAAGGCAGCCGAAGCCGCCATAGAAAAGCGAAGCAAGACAGGGAAATGCATGCTTGTTATCATCGGCATAAAGGGGATCGTTTATTTCCGCAAAAAAGGATACAAGATACATTCAATGTATTCCCACCTTCCGCCCGATCCCACGGTATCTTTGAGCAACCTTGTAATGAACGACTGCAAGAAACTTTATCTGGAAGGCAGTGTGGGTGAAGTTATTCTTGTTTATAACAATTTCAGGTCAAAGGTGAAGTATGAGATAAAGTTCAAGAGGATGCTTCCGCTGCCAATGGTAAGGGCCGCCGCGGGAAAGGGAATAAAGCCCATCTTTAAATACGAACCGGACAGGAGCATGGTAGCTGAAGCAGTGATAGAAATATTCCTTGAATCCACAGTGTTCCATTCATTCCTGGACCTTTACGCAAGCGAATACGCGGCGAGGCTTGCAGCAATGACAAAGGCTACCGACAGCGCCGAAGACATGATATCACGACTCATACTTGACCTGAACAAAACAAGGCAGGCAGTGATAACCAAAGAGATACTCGAAGTGATCAGCGGCGCCGAAGCGATCGGAGCGGCGATATGAACATGAAGAAAGGCAAAATAAGCCAGGTCATCGGGCCGGTAGTTGACATTGAATTCGGGGAAGGGAACCTTCCCGGAATGAACAATGCTGTGGTCATCAGGGAAATGGATATTGTTTGTGAAGTGGCCCAGCATATTGGCGATGGTGTGGCGCGATGCATTGCCATGTCTTCAACGGACGGTGTCTCCCGTGGAATGGAAGTGACAGATACCGGCAGTCCCATAACGGTACCGGTGGGAGATGAAGTGCTTGGAAGGATATTCAATGTGCTGGGGAAAGTGATAGACCACGGGGAGCCGGTGAAGACCAAGATCACTTATCCTATACACAGGCCTTCACCTCAGCTTTCTAAACTTAAGCCCGCCATGGAAATGTTCGAGACCGGAATAAAAGTTATCGATCTTCTCGCTCCGTACCCCAAGGGAGGCAAGATCGGGCTCTTCGGCGGCGCTGGAGTCGGCAAAACGGTGCTTGTAATGGAAATGATAAGGAACATCGCCACCGAACACGGAGGCGTTTCCGTTTTTGGCGGGGTGGGCGAGAGGACGCGCGAAGGCAACGGGTTGTGGCTGGAAATGAAGGAATCGGGCGTGATAGACAAGACCGCTCTTGTTTTTGGCCAGATGAACGAGCCTCCCGGAGCAAGGCTCAGGGTGGGGCTTACGGCGCTGACAATGGCGGAGTACTTCCGCGACGAAAAGAAACAGGATGTCCTTCTTTTCATCGACAACATATTCAGATTTATCCAGTCCGGTTCGGAAGTTTCAGCTCTTCTGGGAAGGATACCTTCCGCTGTCGGCTACCAGCCCACGCTCGCGACGGAGATAGGCGCGCTTGAGGAAAGGATAGTTTCAACTGAGAACGGTTCCATTACTTCTGTCCAGGCGATCTACGTCCCTGCGGATGACCTTACGGATCCGGCGCCCGCCACTACTTTCTCGCACCTTGACGCGACCACCGTCCTTTCACGCGCGTTGATGGAACTCGGCATATATCCGGCCATAGATCCGCTTACATCAACTTCCAGGATAATGGATGAGAAAGTGCTGGGCAGCGAGCATTACGCGGTGGCAAGAGAGGTCCAGAGGATACTGCAGAGATATAAGGACCTGCAGGACATAATAGCCATACTGGGGGTTGAGGAACTGTCAGAAGAAGACAAGACGATCGTTGCAAGAGCGAGGCGCATACAGAAATTCCTTTCGCAATCTTTCTTTGTGGCGGAGGTCTTCACTGGAATGCCCGGCAAATATGTGCCATTGGCGGAGACGATCAGAGGATTCAAGGAAATAACGGAGGGCAAGCATGACACGCTGCCGGAACAGGCGTTTTACATGGTCGGGACGATAGATGAAGCCGTGAAAAAAGCGGAGGCGTTGTCGCAATGATACTGGAAATAGTGACACCCAGAAAAGTTATCAAGGAAGAGAATGTTGAATTTGTGAGCATGGAAGGGATAGATGGTTCTTTCGGCGTGCTGGCGGACCATATGCCGCTCCTTGCCCAGCTTAAGATCGCGCCGCTTCATTACGTCAAGGATAACAGGACAGAGCTTGTCGCGGTCATGGGCGGAGTTGCCAGGGTAATGTCCAATGTCATAACGATAGTGACCGAGGATGCCGAGAAAGCGATCGAAATAGACGAACTTAAGGCAAAGAAGGAAAAAGAGGACGCGCAGGCTTACCTTACGAAAAAAGCTGAGATCGCTGACATCATGAAAGCTGAGATCCAGCTTAGAAAGGCTCTTGTCAAATTGCGGGTGGCGGAGAGCAGCAAAAGGATATAGATGAGAAAAGCGATAGTTAAGGGCGGTAAACGCCTTCACGGAAAGGTCGCGATATCAGGCTCTAAAAATGCCGCGCTTCCCATATTGGCCGCCACGATACTTCTTCATGGCGAAACCACTATTACCAACGTGCCGAACCTGCTCGACATAATAACAATGATAAGAGTTCTCCGGGCCCTGGGGCTAAGGGCTGAATATTTTGAACCTGACACGGTAAAGGTTTATTCCAACGGCAACGTAAAACATGTGGCCCCGTATGAGCTTGTGACGAAAATGAGGGCCTCGTTCTTTGTTATCGGGCCGATCCTGGCAAGAATGGGGCTTGCAAAGGTACCGCTTCCCGGAGGGTGCGCGATCGGCTCCCGTCCGGTCAACCTGCATATCAAGGGATTGGAAGCGCTTGGCGCGCATGTCGGGATGGAGCACGGTTTCGTGATAGTGAAGGCGAACAAGCTGAAAGGCGCGAAGATCTACCTTGATTTTCCTTCAGTTGGCGCCACGGAGACGATAATGATGGCGGCCACGCATTCGGAAGGAGAAACGATCCTGGAAAATGCCGCGCAGGAGCCGGAAATAGCCGACCTTGCGGCTTTCCTGAATAAATGCGGGGCAAAGATAGAAGGCGCCGGCAAGGATACCATCAGGATCGCCGGGGTCAATAGGTTGAACGGCAACGTGGAATATAAGGTCATGCCGGACAGGATCGAGGCCTGCACTCTCATGATAGCGGGCGCTATAACAAAAGGCGAAGTGACCCTGGAGGGCATTATTGAGCAGCACATCGAGCCGGTCGTAAGAAAACTCCAGGATTCGGGAGTGGAAGTAAATGTATCCGGCGGACAGGTAAAAGTAAAAGCAAAGGACGGCATAAAGGCGACGGACATCAAGACAATGCCTTATCCCGGATTTCCCACCGACGCGCAGCCGCAGTTCACATCACTCATGAGCATTGCCGAAGGGACATCAATTATAACCGAAACGGTGTTCGAGAACCGGTTCATGCACGTGCAGGAATTAAAAAGGATGGGCGCGGACATACAGCTGGAAGGACAGAGCGCGATAATAAAAGGGGTAAAGAAATTATCGGGCTGCCCCGTGAGGGCATCGGACCTTCGCGCCGGGGCGGCTCTTGTGCTCGCGGGGCTTACGGCTGAAGGAGAAACACTCATAGATGACGTGGAGCGCTTCATTGAAAGAGGATATGAGAATTTTACCGGCAAGATAAACGCGCTTGGCGGCGACATTAGAGAGATAAATGGAAATCATAGTCAATAATTTTAGCGGAGCGCGAATGGACTCGAGTTTCATAAGAAAATTGGCAAAAAGAATAAGCAGGAAAAACTTTATAGTAAGCTTAAGTTTTGTTCCCAGGAATAAAATGAAGAACTTCAATAAAATATACAGGAAAATAAATAAGCCGACCGATGTACTGTCGTTCAGCATGAGAGAGGGAAGGCTTCTGGGCGATGTGGTCATATGCCCGCAAGTTGCCAGGGAGAATGCAAAAAGCTTTGGAAGCACGTTCAAGGAAGAGATCGCAAGGCTTGTTGTACACGGGATATTACATTTACTTGGAATGGATCACGGTAAAAAGATGTTCGACCTTCAGGATAAAATAGTAAGGAGTGAGATAAATGCCTAGAAAACTTGCCCAGAGCTTCAGATACGCGGGTCACGGAGTGAAGCATGCGCTTGCCACGCAAAGGAACATCCGGTTCCACATGGTGATCGCATTGATAGTGATAATTTTTGGTTACCTGCTTAAGCTGAGCACATACGAGCTGGCGGCACTAGCTATTGCGATCTGCTTCGTGATAGTATCCGAGATGATAAATACGTCCATCGAGGAAGCGATAAACCTGATGACCACCACACATAGGGCGGAAGCGAAGATCGCGAAAGATGTCGCTGCCGGGGCAGTGCTTTTTTCCGCGGTCTGTGCTATAATTGTCGGCTGTTTGATTTTCATCCCCCATATAATTAATAAATAGGAGATAAGTTTGAGAGCAGTATTTATTGAGTTTTTGATCTTATTTGTGTTGATACTACTTTCAGCCTTATTCTCTCTATCCGAGACCGCCATTACCACCGTTTCACGCATCAAGATAAAACACATGGTGGAAATGAAAGTAAGGGGCTCAAAAGCCCTGGCTAAACTTAGAGAATATCCAAGCAGACTTCTTGGCGCTGTTCTTATCGGGAACAATATCGTGAATGTGGGCGCTTCTGTGCTTGCAACATCGATCATAATTAATTATTTTGAAAAGCTCGGACTGTCAAGTATCGGCTGGAGCGTTGGTGTTGCAACAGGGATAATGACACTGGTACTTCTTGTATTTGGCGAAATAGTGCCAAAAACTGTGGCTATAAGAAATGCTGACAGGATGGCGCTTACGATCGCTCCCTTTATAGATCTTCTTGCGACAATACTTCAGCCAATAATCCATATGCTTTCGTTCATCAGCTCCCCGTTCGTAAGCATTTTTGGCGCCAAAATACCTGACAGGGGGCCTTTCCTTTCAAGGGAAGAGATCAGGATCTTGCTTGCGATATCAGAAAGAGAAGGCTCACTGGAGGAAGAAGAGCGGGAAATGATATCAAGTATCTTTGAGTTCGGGTCAACCGTTGCAAGAGAGGTGATCACACCAAGGCCCGATATGGTTTGCGCGGAAGTGAACGAGGGCATAGAAAAAGCCGTGACCCTGATGCAGGAGAGCGGCCACTCCAGGATACCGGTGTATGAGGGCACGCCGGACAACATTCTGGGAGTGATCCACTCAAAGGAGCTGCTGAAAGTGGTGAACAGCGGCGTGGGGAGCCTTACGCTCAGGGATTTCCTGAGGCCGGTGCTGTTCATACCCGAATCAAAAAAAGTGGACGAGCTTCTTCACCAGATGCTTGCGGCGCGAATGCATATGGCGGTGATAGTGGATGAATACGGCATCACCACGGGCCTTATAACGCTGGAGGACCTGCTTGAAGAGATAGTGGGGGAGATACACGATGAATTCGAGAAGGAAGAAAAACCCTTTGAGCAGGTGGATAAAAACGTATGGATTGTGGACGCCAGACAGGGTATATTTGATGTGAACAAGAAGATAGGCATAAATATCCCGGAGGGTGAATATGATACGGTCTCCGGTTTCGTTTTTTCACTGCTGGGAAAGGTCCCGGTAGTTGGCGATATAGTGAAATTCGATGACGTATCCATAAGCGTTGAAAGGATACACAGGCGGCGCATCACAAGGATCAAGATAGTCAAACTTGCGAAAGCAGAGGAGGACAAGACCGTAGGTGGATAGCGAGAAAAAAACCAAGTATATTTTCATCTCAGGCGGAGTTGTTTCGTCGCTTGGCAAGGGCATAACAGCGGCATCGCTCGGAAGGCTGCTGAAGTCGCGCGGCATAAGCGTCACCATTCAAAAGCTTGATCCTTACATAAACGTTGACCCGGGAACAATGAACCCGTACCAGCACGGAGAGGTGTTCGTCACCGATGACGGCGCTGAAACAGACCTGGACCTTGGCCACTACGAAAGGTTCATAGACGTGAGCCTTGGCAAGGCGAACAATGTCACAACTGGAATGGTCTACTTTTCCGTCATCTCCAAGGAAAGGCGCGGCGATTATCTGGGAGGGACGGTCCAGGTGGTGCCTCATATAACCAACGAGATCAAGGACAGGATCAGGAAGGTCACGCGCGAAGGATCATTTGACGTTGTGATATGCGAAATAGGCGGAACGGTGGGCGATATCGAAAGCCTTCCCTTTATTGAAGCGGTGAGGCAGTTCAAGAAAGAAGTGGGGCATGACAACTGCATCAATATCCACGTGACCCTTGTTCCGTTCCTTGAAACTACAGGTGAATTCAAGACAAAGCCCACACAGCACTCGGTGAAGGAGCTGCGCGCGATAGGGATAAGCCCCGAGATAATAATCTGCCGTTCCACGGAGCGCCTGACACCGGAGCTTAAGGACAAAATATCCATGTTCTGCGACGTCAACAGGGAAGCGGTCATCGGATTGACCGATGTTTCCTCGATATACGAGGTTCCGCTGGCGCTTGAACAGGAAGGCCTGGATGACATTGTCATTAAATTCCTCAATCTGCAGGTCAAGAAGAAAGCCGATGACCTTAACGATTGGAGGGAGATCGTAAAAACGATATTGAGCCCTTCAAAGCTGGTCAAGGTAGCTATCGTCGGCAAATACGTGGAGCTCCCCGACGCGTACAAGAGCGTAGTGGAATCTCTCAAGCACGGAGGAGTTGCCAATAAGGTTGGGGTGGAGATAAAGTGGATCGACTCGGAATCGCTTGAAAAAGAGGCGAACCTGGAGCCGGTCTTCCGCGATGTCCACGGTATCGTTGTCCCGGGAGGGTTTGGCATACGCGGAGTGGAAGGCAAGATATCTGCGATAAGGTATGCCAGAGAGAACAAGATCCCGTATCTGGGGCTGTGCCTCGGGATGCAATGCGCGGTGATAGAATTTGCAAGGAACGTTTGCAACCTGAAGGATGCCAACTCAACGGAATTCAACCAGAAGACAAAGTTCCCCGTTATCGACCTGATGGAGGAACAGAAAAAGATAATGGACATGGGCGGAACAATGAGGCTTGGCCAGTACCCGTGCAAGATCGCGAAAGGAACGCTCCTATACAAAGCTTACAAGGAAGATTTAATAAAGGAGCGCCACAGGCACAGATATGAGTTCAATAATATATACAAATTCCAGTTCCAGAAGGCGGGGATGATCTTCTCGGGGATTTATCCTGAGAGAGATCTGGTCGAGGTCGTTGAACTAAAAGATCATCCATGGTTTTTGGCAACTCAATTCCATCCGGAGTTCAAGTCCCGCCCCAATCGCGCTCACCCTTTATTCAGGGATTTTATCTTTGCGGCGGTGAGCAGGATGGCTGAGCAGGAAACATTGTTCAATAAATAGGATCAGGCTTTTTTCTTCGGTTTCTCCGCGGCCTTTTCAAAAACTATCTTGTCTTCTTTCCATGATGCCAGGATCTTGTCGCCTTCCTTGAAAACGCCCTTGAGCATCTCGTTCGAGAGCGGATTCTCAATGTACCTCTGGATCGCGCGCCTCAGCGGCCTTGCGCCGAACTTGGAGTCAAATCCTTCTTTCAGAAGGCAGTCTTTCACCTGATCGGTCACCTCGAGCTTCATTCCTTTAGCTTCAATCTGTTTCTCAAGGTCCGAAAGCAGCAGGTCGATTATTTTCTTTAACTGAGCTTGTGTAAGCGGATGGAAAACGATTATCTCGTCTATCCTGTTCAGGAATTCCGGCCTGAATTCCTTCTTAATTTCATCCATCACCCGGGACTTGATCTTTTCGTACGAAGCTTCCATGTCCGCTTTTGCCGCAAATCCCATAGGAGCGGCGCCCTCTGATATCAGCTGCGACCCAAGGTTGGTTGTCATGATTATCACTGTGTTCTTAAAATCAACAGTACGTCCTTTGGCATCGGTCAACCTGCCGTCTTCAAGTATTTGCAGCAGCGAATTGAATACTTCGGGGTGAGCTTTTTCGATCTCATCAAATAGAACAACAGAATATGGCTTTCTTCTGACAGCTTCAGTTAATTGTCCGCCTTCTTCATAGCCGACATATCCCGGAGGAGAGCCGATAAGCCTTGATACGGTATGCTTTTCCATGTATTCGGACATATCAAGCCGTATCAATGCATCTATGCTTCCGAACATGAATTCCGCGAGCCGCCTCGCGACTTCGGTCTTGCCGACACCGGTAGGGCCGGCAAAAATGAACGAGCCTATCGGCCGTTCAGGCGCTTTCAGTCCGGCTCTGCCCCGTCTTATTGCCTGGGAGATCGCGGATACCGCTTCTTCCTGGCCGATTATCCTTTTGTGCAGCACTTCTTCCATATGGACAAGCCTTTCGGTCTCGGCCTCCGTCAGCTTGATAACGGGGACCCCGGTCCAGTCAGAAACTATTTCCGCTATGTCCTCCTCCGTGATGATCGCTTCGCCTTTTCCCCGCTCAGCTTTCCATGATTCCTGAAGTTTCTTTATTTTAGTCTCCATCTGCGTCACCTGATCCTGGAATTTCGCGGCTCTGTCGAATTTTTTATCTTTTACGGCGGCTTCCTGTTCACTCTTGATCTTTTCAAGCTCTTTCTGGGCTTCCTTTAATTCTTTTGTGGGGGACATCAGTTTCAGCCTTACCTTTGCCGCAGCCTCGTCCATGAGGTCGATGGCTTTATCCGGAAGGAAACGGTCGGTTATGTATCTGTCGGATAAGTGAGCTGCCGAAGCCAGTGCTTCGTCGGATATCTTCACTTTGTGATGTTCCTCGTACTTGCCGCGTAATCCCTTTAATATCTGGATGGTCAGTTCCACAGAAGGCTCGTTCACGAGCACCGGTTGGAAACGTCTTTCAAGCGCGGGATCTTTCTCGATGTATTTGCGGTATTCGTCAACCGTTGTTGCTCCTATTACCTGAAGGTCGCCCTTTGCAAGCGCGGGCTTCAGTATATTTGCGGCATCAATAGCGCCTTCTGCGGCGCCGGCCCCCACAAGAGTATGCATTTCATCGATAAAAAGGATTATCTGCCTCGACTTTGAGAGGATCTCATCAAGCATTTTCTTGACGCGCGCTTCGAACTCACCGCGATATTTTGTGCCGGCTATCATTCCGGCAAGATCAAGAGCAATGACCTTTTTGTCTTTCAATATTTCCGGGACGTCCCCATTGACGATCCTTTCCGCAAGACCTTCCACGATGGCGGTTTTGCCCACTCCGGGATCACCGATGAGCGCGGGATTGTTCTTTGTTCTCCTGGACAGGATACGGATCACCCGCTCGATCTCCTTGTCCCTGTCGATCACGGGATCAAGCTTCCCGTTCTTTGCCTGCGCGGTAAGGTCGCGGCCAAATGATGCGAGCGCCGGTTTTGGCTTGGGCGGAGCGCCTATTCCCATTCCGGGCATTCCGAAAAGATTGGCAAAGGGCGATTCTTCCCCTTCTTCCGGCGCGCCGGATCCCTCCTCCTGGCCGCCTTCTTCCGGTTGTTCGGGCTCTTCCGGACCTTCCGGCTGCTCGGGTCCCTTTCCTTTTTCTTCTATCTGTCTTCCTTTCCTGATCAGTTCCAGTATCTTCTTGACCGCTTTGTCATAAGTGATCTTCCTTTTATGGAGCGCCTGAGCGGCAATGCTTTCTCCTTCTTTTATTATAGCCAGGAGAATATGCTCGCTTCCCACATAATTAAAACCAAGCTCTTTCGCCGCGCTGGATGCGAACTGCAGGACTCTCCTTGCGCGGGGCGACAGGGTTATTTCAACTGGTGTGCCTTCGCCCCTGCCGATGAGCGATTCGATGTTCGAGAACAGGTCAACAATGTTGACCCCGAGACCCACAAGCACTTCGTACGCTGTGCCTTCTTCCTTGATCAGGCCCAGAAGGAGAAGTTCCGTTGTAAGATGGTCATGAGAGAGCCGCTGGGCCTCTTCTCCGCCAAGCTTGATCACGTTCTGGGCGTCTTCAGAGAAATAATCGAACATCCTGTCCGCGGGACGCCTCTTGAAGAAACTGGTGAAGAGGTCCGGGAATTCGAAGAATCCGGGGAAACCGAGATTTCCAAGGTCCGGAAAATCTCCAATTCCTCCTCCGCTCAAAAGGCCCATTTCGGAAGCGCACTGCGAGCAAAGGTTCTGCTCAACGCGCCTCCCGTTGATGACCCTGGTGACGTGTATTGATGCCTGGCGTTTTTTACATCTCTGGCAGAGCATAGGTCAAGTATTATATATAAATTTCGATGATTTCGCAACTTGCTTGCTAGCGGTTGCCGCATATTATAGAATGCGTTCACCATGAGCTTTAAAGACCTTCCGGATAAGAACGGCTACTATGGGCCTTACGGCGGCAGATTCGTACCGGAAACCCTCATGGCGCCCCTAATCGAGCTGGAAGCGGCTTATACAAACGCCAAGAACGATCCTAAGTTCAAAGAACAATTCGCATATTATCTGGAAGAATACGCGGGACGCCCCACACCCTTGTTCTACGCGGAAAGGCTCACACAAAAGCTTGGCGGCGCTAAGATATACCTTAAAAGGGAAGACCTCTGCAATACCGGCTCACATAAGATCAATAACTGCATAGGCCAGATATTGCTTGCCAAAAGGATGGGGAAGAAAAGGGTGATCGCGGAGACAGGAGCGGGTCAGCATGGGGTGGCGGCCGCCACGGCCTGCGCGCTTTTCGGGATCAAATGCATTGTTTACATGGGGGAAGAAGATGTGAAAAGACAGGCTTACAATGTTGAACGCATGAAACTTCTGGGTGCCGAAGTCGTTCATGTAACATCAGGCAGCAAGACATTAAAAGACGCGATCAACGAAACATTGAGGGATTGGATGGCCAATGTATCAGATACATATTACCTTTTAGGCTCGGCGGTTGGTCCTCACCCATATCCGATGATGGTAAGAGATTTCCAGTCAGTGATCGGGTTTGAGGCGAAGGGGCAGATAATGCAGATCGAGGCAAGGCTGCCCGACATGCTTGTGGCATGCGTTGGCGGCGGCTCCAATTCGATCGGGCTTTTCCATCCTTTTCTTGATGAGCCGTCAGTTCGGATGATCGGTGTGGAGGCGGGCGGCACTTCCATGAAGCTTGGCCAGAATTCCGCCACGCTTGAGATCGGCAGGGTGGGGGTGCTCCATGGTTCAAGGAGTTACTTGCTCCAGACAAAGGATGGTCAAATTTCCAACACACAGTCGATATCAGCAGGACTTGATTATCCGGGAGTCGGACCTGAACACAGCTATCTGAAAGATATCGGCCGAGTTAAATATGTTTCAGTTTCGGATAAGGAAGCGGTCGAGGGCTTCAAGCTGTTATCCGAAACGGAAGGCATTATCCCCGCGCTTGAATCGTCGCACGCGATCGCGTATCTCAAGAAGCTTAAGCTATCAAAAGATAAAATAATAATGGTCTGCCTGTCGGGGAGAGGAGATAAAGACGCAGAAATAATTAGAGGAGCTAGATGACAGTGTAGGGACAGGGCTTGTCCCTGTCCGCGTTTTCCTGCCTGTCGGCAGACAGGCGGACAGCCACAAGGGCTGTCCCTACATTTTCGAATGGTTTAGGATACGGTGAAAACATGAGTAATATAAGTTCAGTATTCAAGAAAAATAACAAAGCTTTGATCGTCTTCATCATGGCCGGCGATCCAAGTCTAGCCAAGACCGAACAATTGGTCTATCAGATCGAGAAGGCCGGAGCGGATATCATCGAGCTTGGCATACCGTTCTCCGATTCGATAGCGGACGGCGTCACGATCCAGGGAGCCGCAACAAGAGCGCTGAACAAAGGGACAACCGCGGCTGACGCCATCAAGCTGGTCAAAAAGATAAGGAAAAGATCAAGCATCCCCCTCATATTCATGACAAGCTTCAATATATTAATGAGCTATGGGCTTAATAAGTTCGTGAAAGATTCAGCTTCAGCAGGCATCGATGGCCTGATAATACCGGACCTTCCGATCGATGAGGCCGACTCGATCAAGAAGAACGGGCTGGATTTAATATTCCTTGTTTCACCCAATTCAAGCGATGAACACATTAAAATGATAACCAAAAAGTCATCAGGATTCATTTATGCGGTATCGATCGCGGGTATTACGGGAGCCAGGAAGGACCTGCATCTTCAAGTAAAGACAGCTGTCCAGAAGGTCAAGAAGCTGACCAAAACTCCTGTAGCGATCGGTTTCGGCATATCAAATCCAAAGCAGGCTAAAGAAGCATCAAAGCTGGCTGACGGGATTATTGTCGGCAGTGCGGTAATTGATGTGATAGCGAAGAAAAAGAATGTAGGGAGATTCGTGGCGAACCTGAAGAAAGCTATCGGTTAGCCCACGAACCTGTAATTATTGATATCCTCTTTCAGTTTTCGGGCAGCCACTCTCGCAGAGCCGGCAAAATCCTCACCTTGAGAGGCGAAAATAATATTCCTTGATGAATTGATTATCGCGCGCTCGCCTTTCTTGTTCACTCCGTGACGCACGCTGTGCGAGAGGTCGCCCCCCTGAGCGCCTATGCCGGGGATCAAGATCGGCATGTCGCCGATAATTCCCCTTATTTCCTTTAACTGTTCAGCTTGCGTGGCGCCCACAACAACACCGCAATTGCCCCAGTTGTTCCAGATCTTCACCTTCTTTGCCACCTGCAGGTATAGAGGGTCAGAACCTCCCGTCTGGAAGTCCTTCGCGCTCGGGTTGGATGTAAGGCAGAGCATAAATAGACCCTTGTCCTTATAGGAAAGGAACGGTTCGATCGAGTCAAAACCCATGTACGGGTTCAGCGTTACGGCATCTGCCTTGTATATCTCAAAAGCGCTTTTAGCGTATGCGGCGGCGGTATGGCCCACATCGCCGCGTTTGGCGTCAAGTATTATGGGGATATCGTCGGTAGCATATTCTATAGTTTTCATCAGGGCCTGCATGCCGTAGATGCCGTACATCTCGTAGAACGCTATGTTCGGCTTGTACGCGCATACAAGGTCTTTTGTGGCATCGATGATGGCTTTGTTGAAATCAAAAATGGGATCGCCTTTGTTGAGGAGAGAAGCGGGGATCCTCTTCAGATCTATGTCAAGCCCAATGCAGAGTAGCGAATTGTTCTTCTTTACCGCTGCGTCAAGTTTTTCAATGAAGCTCATAACCCGAGCTCGCTCTTGGTGAAGAGCGATCTGAATGCGTATCCCGCTGCCGCTATGGCTTCCCTGGCGCCTTCTTCCCTGTCGAGCACGCCTATCATCATCACTACCTCGATCCCGGAATGCTTGAGCTTGTCAGCGGAAGCTATCGCGGCGCCTGCGGTGGTCAGTATATCTTCGATCAATACCACCTTTTCCCCCTTAAAGATTTCGCCTTCCATCATCTTGCTTGTGCCGTGGGCTTTTTCTTCCTTGCGAACTATGATAAATGGCTTTTTCGTTTCAAGGGAAAGCGCGGTGACCAGGGCAACAGCCCCGAGTTCCGGGCCGGCGAGCCGCTGGAATGAAGTTAGCGGCGGCAGCAGTTTGGCAAGTTCTTTTGTGAGAGGGGCCAGGACTTCCGGTTTGGTCTCAAAGAGGTATTTATCGAAATAATAATTGCTTTTTCTGCCGCTCCTGAGAGTGAACTCGCCTTTAAGAAGGGCAGCTTCTTTTATAAGTTTGCCAAGTTCTTCTTTTGTCATTGAGTGTTATTCTGTTTATCCTCCGGAGCTTTAGCAGAGGAGGATTTTTCCTTCAGGACGTCGCCGATCGTGACAGTTTTCTTTTCTTGCGGAGCCGGTTCCTTCTGCTCCTTGCGTTCCGCGTCTTTTTTGGCTTCCTTTATCGAGAGACCGATCTTCTGCTCTTCGGGAAGCACTTTCAGGACTTTTACGTCCACAACGTCCCCGACTGATATGGCTTCTTCAGGCCTTGCTATGGGTTTATCCGAAAGCTCCGAGATATGTATTAATCCCTCCAGGTTGCCTTCCAGTTCCGCAAAAGCGCCGAACTTGACGAACCTGGCCACCTTGGCCTTCACGATCTGCCCCGGCTTGTAGAGATCCGCCGCCTTCACCCATGGATCTGGCTCTAATTCTTTCAATCCCAGTGCCACTTTCCTGTTCTCCTTGTCAACTCCGAGCACGAAAACATCAAGGTCCTGGCCAACTTTTAGAAGATCGGAAGGATGCTTTACTCTTTTCCATGAAAGCTCCGTCAGGTGAATAAGGCCTTCCACTCCGCCGATGTCCACGAACGCGCCAAAGTTCTTTAGGCTGGTCACCATGCCGTGGCGGACCTGGCCTACTTCCAGATCATCGAATATCTTTCCCGCCTCGTGTTGTTGTTTTTCGCCGGCGGCTATTTTATGCGAGAGAACCACTTTTCCCTGGCGCCTGTTTATTTCTATTATCTTGATAGGGATGGTCTTGCCCACAAAGCTCTCGAAGGATTCCTCGGTTTCTTTTGCCACCTGCGACGCGGGTATGAAGCCGCGGATCCCGTTATAATCAACGACCAGGCCGCCCTTTACCGCGGAAGTGACCTTGGCTTCAATAACTTTCCTGCCTTTATACGCGTCAAATGCGATCTTCCATTTCATCTCATATTCAGCTTTTCTCTTGGAAAGGACGATGTATCCTTCCTTGTCCTCCAGTTTCTCTATCAATACATCTATCTTGTCGCCCACCTTGATGATGTCATTGATGTTGCTGAAGGACTTTTCCGCGAGTTCCTGCGGCGGAATGAACCCGTCCGATTTGTAATTAATGTCCACCAGGACACCGGAAGGATCAACTTTTACAACCGTCCCTTTGACCACGTCGCCGGGCTTAAAGTTCTTGAAAGTCGCCTCATAAGCTGCGTCTTCCGTTGTCTTTGCGGCTTCCTGGGGAGAAACGGCCGGTTTTGGCGCCGTGGCTGCGGGAGCGGGCTCGCCTCGCATCAAAGCGGGCTTTTGAGGTTCAATGTTTATCGGGGTGGCTTTGAATCCCTGAGCTTTTTCTTCTTTTTTCGGGGCGGTTTCGATCCTCTTACTTTCCTCAAGTGTTTCCCGTATCAGCGCATCCAGATCTTCCGACTTTTCCTTAAAACCTCCGAGAGACGTACCTTTGTATTCTTCTGCCATTAGACTCACTCCTTGTTGCTCAATTTTTGTAATCAATCTGCCGCCTATGAGCGATTCAGCCGCAGTTTCGCAAAGTCACGCAAAAAGAAATATTAGCATATGTTATGCTTAACTGCAAGATTTATAAGGTTGGAAGTGGGGTAATTGGAGGTGAGAAGTGAGTTTAGATGTGAGAGGTTAGACGTGAGAAGGATCCAAATTCCCACTTCACACTTCTTAACTCATGTCTCATTTCTAATTTCCCAACTTCCAACTTCACTTTTCCTCCCAGCCGTACTTGCCTACCAGTGGAACGAATACACAGCCGATAGAATCTTCGATATCCAGTTTCCTGCCATGTTTTGTGGCAATCTTGAGGGCTTGAAGGTGCATTTCACCTACAGGAATGACAATGCGGCCTCCTTCCGCTAACTGATCGATCAGAGGTTGTGGAACGGAAGGAGCTCCTGCGGTAACGATTATGCCGTCATATGGGGCCTCTTCAGGCAATCCGAGTGTTCCGTCGCCGACAATAACTTTGATGTTCCGATATCCCAGCTCTTCCAATTTGACCCTGGCTCTATCTGCAAGCTCCGGCACCTTTTCGATAGTGAATACTTGTCCTGCGATCTCGGCCAGTATTGCCGCCTGATATCCGGAGCCGGCGCCTATCTCAAGAACCTTTTCGCCGCCTTTCAATCCCAGCTTTTCTGTCATTATCGCCACCATGTAGGGCTGTGATATTGTCTGGCCTTCACCGATCGGTAGCGCGTTATCTTCGTAAGCGGCATCTTCCAGATGTTTTGGCACGAACTTGTGGCGCGGGACTTTTCTCATGGCATCGAGGACTTTTTTATCGGATATCCCACGAGCCATTAGCTGCTCCTTGACCATCGATTCCCTAAACTTACGGAGATATTCTTCGTCCATACGGCGTGATTTTAGCACTTTACAATTAAGCTCGATACCCTATAATTTTGCATATGAAGAGATTCCTTGATATCAAGCCACCGTACACGGATTATAAGACCGCGAAATTCGTTGTCGTGCCCGTTCCTTATGAAGAGACGGTGTCTTACGGAAAAGGGACCGCGAAGGGGCCGGACGCGATCTTAAGCGCTTCCTTGCATATTGAAGATTACGATATCGAACTGGACAGAGAGATAAGCAGGGTGGGGATCCATGTTGGGAAGGATATCAAGGATATCCTTCCTGCCCATGCCTACCGGCAGGCAGGCGGCAGGCACGGCGAGGGGATCAAGGGGAGGATCAGGAAGATACTTGATGACAAAAAGATACCGGTCATGCTTGGCGGAGAACACTCAATAACTCCATTCGCAGTAAGTGCGGCCAAAGAAAAATTCAAGAACCTGAGCGTCCTGCAGCTTGATGCCCATGCGGACCTGCGCGACAAGTACCAGGGCTCTAAATACAGCCATGCCTGCGCGATGAGGAGGGTGCTCGAAATATGCCCCGCTGTCCAGACCGGCATCAGGTCAATGAGCCTGTCTGAGGCCAAATTCGCCAAAGAATCCGGCCAGATAAGCAAGATACATACTGCGGAAAAGCTTGAGATCGTCGAGAACGTCTGCGCCCAGCTTTCAAAAGACGTTTACATTACAATCGATGTTGACGTTTTCGATCCGAGCATAATCCCTTCAACAGGCACCCCTGAACCCGGCGGGCTTGATTACTACGAGGTTCTGGATATCCTGAAGTGCGTTGCTAGAGAGAAGAATATCGTCGGATTTGATGTGGTCGAGTTATCCCCCATAAAAGGTTTGATCGCTCCTGATTTCACTGCTGCCAGGATCATTTATAAGCTAATGGGATATATTACTGGCAAATAGATTATTTATTAAATCCCGGGCCTTCTTAATTCGTTGGGATCGTAATTGTTACTTGTCATTATTTCTTTCAGCGGCTTATCCCATGAGGCATCTCTCCAGCCCTTATCGCCTCTTTTCTCGTCAAGATATCGTATGCAAAGATTAACCAAATCTTCTTCTATCGGTGCACACGTAAGAGTGTTATCGTATACTGCAACAACATTATTTACAATATCACCTGTTGAGTGCCAGCCGTGGTCAAGGGTGGCAATTGCTATTAAAAGAGGAAGGCTTTTAACTTCCGCCCGGATCCTTGCAACTGCCTTTGCGAATGCGATCTCATATTTTAACGGGGACAAATTCGCATTAAAAAGGCAGTTCGCGTTTATTGCGGCGATCTTCATTGACAATTCGATGTATTGTGCCAACGATAAGCCCACATTTTTGCAGACCCTGTAGGTTTTCATCGGGTCGCCATACAATGATATACCTGAGAAGAAGCGGCTTCTGGGCATAGCGTATTTTTCTATGGCCATCAAGCCTCTTTTCCTTCCGGATTGATAAAGAGCGTCTATTGCGCTATTCACTTCGTACGCATCCTCGGATCGCTTAAGCGTGGCGATATTAAATGTCACGCCTGTCTTATACTTAATGCCGAAAGGGGACAGGGCAGTGTTCACGTCACTGCCAAAAGTTTCCGCGCAGCTCCTTACCGGGGGAACATTCGAAAGCCTGTATAATATTCTTGCCTTCACATTTGATATAGCACCCATTTAAATCTTCCTCCTCAAATTATAATCCAGACAAAGTATTATCGGCAGGAATTGCAGGAAATTTCAGTTTTGGAGAAGATTCTAGGAGGCCAGGATCAGCTAAAGCTTGATAATCTCTTGATCGTCTTTTCTTTCCCCAGCACCTCAACCACGTCATAAATTCCTAGGACTTTCGGCGTTGCCGCCATATAAATATTACATATTTTATTGAAATTTCCGCGGTTTTTTAACGAAATATATCTGCTATGGATATTGAAAACCTTAGTCGTTATTATCCGACCTTTTATCGCATTTCCGGCGGTGACGGGACCATAGATAGTGACAGTGACAAAGATATTGACAGATATTATTATTATGACGACCGATTGAATCCCGAGCGTAAAAGCGACAGGAACAATGACGGGAAATTAGATTTCTGGGAATATCTTGAGGCTAAGGTTCCATGCAACGTAAAAGGCATTCAAAAGAACGACGTCCTGGATTATTCTCTGAGGATGACACTTGAACGCTCCCAGAAAGAAAATAAGGATCTCCTCTTTGTATATGCGCATCTCCGCGATGACCGCAGCCTTTTTCCGTCGTTAAATGAGACTTCAAGGAAGACTCTTGCGGATCTGGCTTTAAGGAACATAAACCACTGGGAGGCCAATGCAAGAAAGAACTCCGTCGTTGTGCTTGGCGACCTTTATCTGTATACGGATGACAAAGATTTAAGAACAGCGATACTTGACCAGCTGATCTTCAAAGCCTCCGGGCCGGAGGCGGAAGTCAGAAGCCAGGCGATTAAGGCTCTCTCTGGTATCTATGGCAAACTAGGCTCGGCAAATAAAAAGGAAAAACAGTATATCCTTGATATCATCATGGCAAATGCAAATAACCATGCACCCGAGAATACCGCCCCCTTTGAAGCTTCGATCGGTTTCCTGTCAAAGAACTACAGGATAATAATATCCGAAGACTCTGTGAAGATGCAGGAGATAATAATCCTTTTGTTGTCCGTGATAGAGCCTCCAAAGAAAGATCCGGAAGTAGATCGAGGGTACTATTCAAAAAGGGAGACAGAAGAAAGTTTAAAGGCCAAGAAATCCCAGGAAAGTGCCGCAGGAACGGCTATAAAAGCGCTTTTTGATATTTATAAGAGCAACGGAATTCAAGATAAGGAACTTTATGACAGAGCGATCGATTATATTAAGGATTGGGTCTCTCAGGATTCGGAAAACAGGGGCATAGCACTTAAATTCTTGGAATATGTATTAGTGATATCAAGCGACCAAGCCCTTAAAGACAGTATCTACAAGCACTGCTCGTTCCTTAGTGAATTCGTAGCCGATACGTTCCACCTGATAAAAGACAAAGCAAAAAGAGCGGAGATCGTTGGAAGTTTGTGTGGATCATACAATAGATACGGGAGAGGGACTGACGGCAAGACTCTAGCGAGGATTTTCCTGAAACTGGACAGCTCAGAAAAAAAACAAAGGCAGCAAATAATTGACCTCGCATTTTCCGCCATACCCGGGATATTGCTCGCCAATTATATGGAAGCAAAGCCGGAAGACGTAGAGAAAAAGAAAAAATCGCTTTCATGTCTAATAGCCGATTCCAATGTTGATGATATATTCGCTTTATATGCGGGCTTAAGATCGAGAGCCACAAAAGAGGCAAATGAGCTGGTAGACTTACTGTTTGAGGAGCTAAACGAGCACAGCAAGGTCGTTTATATCGCCCTTCATGAAATATATTTTGATACTACAAATGAAGGCATAAAGAACAAAATACAGTACAAAATGTTCTTAATGTTATCAACATCACAATATGTCAATGAGGGTTTATCTGACTTTATTTCTGAAATGGTCACAAATACAAAGACAAGAGGAACCGTAAACGGCCAGAAAGCGCTGGATACGCTTATTAGCACAGCGGCGAAGCGCTACATAAAGCCCGACGGCAGATCCAATGAAGAGATGAATAATGATTATAAGGCTGCCGGTAATGCATCCGATATATTAATGAGTGTCCACAATGTCACGACTGACAAGGAACAAAAAAAGAAGATCGAGCGGGCGCTTGGCAAGGCAATGTATATGGGATACCTCTATGATTATTCATTTCCGGGAGAATTTGAGGACAGGGAGCAGTGGATGAGCGCGGTAGAGTCATCCATACAGGCAAAATTCACTATCTATGAATTACAAAATTACAAATCGGTGGAATCGGCGGGGGGAATGTCAGGGAATTTTCAGTGCTATATGCGTATTTTGGCGGCTTATTACCGCAGTTCGGATGACGAGGCGATAAAAAAACGGATATTGGATAAATACAAGACGATCATGAAGGAACAGATGGAAAGGCCTTGGAGATGTAACGTATTTAAAGAATTCAATCAGGCGGCTCGCTTCAGTGGAGATACCGTTTACTCACTCAATCTTCTGACACCGATACTGGATGAACTATACAGTTCAACAAAGGATGAGAGGATACATGACTGCATACTTGATGCTGTACTTAATGGCCTGGGCGGAGTTGACATTTCGCAGGAGGAGACCTCTGAAAGGATAATAAAGAGATTATTTGAGGAGGACGGGAGGAAAGGCTTGGGAATAAAGGCAATGCTCATTAATAGGATAATCGAGCAAAATAAAAAGGACTTGTCATACCATCCTTCTGAAAGCGACCCATTATTGGGAACGGCTCATGCCGCGATATTGTCCATGTGCTACAGCAATCTTAATAATGATACTGATATCGAATTAAAAAAGATCATTTTGAGCCTGTTTTGTGAACATGTTAGCAAAGACAATACAACCATCAAACTTGATATATTACTCCCTGTCTTTTCTGGCATTGGGTCATTGGATAGTGCAACGCAGGAAAAAGCCATTAAAGGCATGATTGAGAACGTTGATCGCGGAAGTGATGAGGCGGTAAAAGTCCTGATACATCTATTTAACGAAGCACAGCCGGCTCAAAAACAAACAAGAATGTTGATAATCAAGAAATTAATGGAATACTCCCTTTTAGAAGATGCTTATTTTCATCAAAACTTGCTATGGGCCGAGGGATTTATGTACGCATCTATGGATGCTGGTGAGAGGGAATATAAGGAAAAGCTGCTTAAAACGATCATAAATTCAGGGAACCGTAGCAATATTGATGCGGCTACAGAAGTCTTGAAAGGGATATTCTTGCAACTTACTCCAGAAGACAAGGGATCTATTGAAAAGATCATAACCAAGTTATGCGATCTACAGGCGATAGAAGCGTTTAAATCCTTGTTCTCCAAAGCCCTGGTAAAGGTAAATAATGCAGACAGAAAAGCGCTTATAGAAAGATCTTTTGAAATATCCATGAAAAAGGAAAACTTCATTAAAGCACAGCTATTAACGATCTTGTATGTTAATTTGAAGCCGGGGGATGAAAGACAAATGAAACTGAAGATCTTAGATTGTGTTTTAAGTATGAGCGATCAATATGATAATTTTGAACCCGAAGCGATCAAAGCCATAACCGAAATATATAATTGTATCCTTCGCGAGGGTGACAGTTATATGGAGGATCATCTGATAGGGCGGATAATAGAAATGTCTAAAAGCAATAAATCAAAAGAGAGAGATAAATCAATTAATATGCTTGATGCAATATATTGGAGATTCCCGGAGAAAAAAGACCTTAGGAATAAGATAGTGGATATCATATTCAACCTTTCGGAAGATAGTGAATATATTGTAAAAGGCAATGCGAAACATGTGATCAATAGATCATTAAAGGACGGCGGGAAAGAGTTCTTTTTCCGGCAAGCGGCCAAATATAAGGATGCCGCGACCATACCCGATTTCTTTATCGATCAGATAAAGAACGCGGATTCGATGTTCAAGATGGATGCGGCCCGATTGCTGGTAAAAGCATTGAACGACAAGAGGGGAAGCCTTGCGCTTGAATCGATAGCTTCAATTATAGGAGACTATCCTGCTGACGAGTCCGTTAAATCCTATTTTGCAAATGCTATCTACGATAAATATCAGCGGGCCGGTAGCGGTGAAATTAAAGAAAAAATATTTACCTTGTTATTGGAAAGTGATTATTTTGTGAGGTTGAGCGACATAAGAGCGCGGGAGAGGATCATTGATATCGCCCTGGCCGACGAAAAAAGCGTAGCTACAGTTATTGGGGCGATAATGAGCCTTTATTCCTCTTCAGACTTAAGCGATGACGCAAGAAAAATGATCGCATCAAAATTATGGGGCAGAATGTTGTCGACAAAAGACGTTTACCTGAAAGATTATCTGTGTTCGACGCTGATAAAAAAAGGCATATTCAAGAAATTGGATTCCGTTGAAAAACGAGAATATATACTGGATAAAAGCCTCTCAATAATTAAAATGAGCGAAAGTCCGGATGTCCTCATGAATGTCAGCGACAACCTGAGTGCGATAATGGGCGACGAGGATATTGATAAGGCACTAAGGCTTAGGATACTGGAGACATTCATCTCATTTGCCGTGGGCCCGGCGTCTTGCGCATTTTACGCAAAAAAATACAAGGATAATGACTATGTTGGCTTGCTCATAAGAGCCCAGCTGGCAACCGCAATATGTGAGAATGCGATAAGCGCAATCAAGGCGATGCATGAACCTGGATCTGACAATAAATATTTGTCTCAAATCCTTGATAATGCTGAGGGCTATTTAAAAAACAAGGGCAGGAATCTTCAGGATATTGCCGGCGTCATTATTTCAAAAATATACAAAATGTTCATTTATGGCCAGGATAGGGATAAAAGTGTGATCGGGAAGGATCTTTTCGATAGAATAAATAAACTTTATGCAAGGCCGGTCGGGCCATCCGGTAAACTTTATTCTAATGGCGTTATAAGGGCGAAGATATATTTCCAGGAATTCATGAAAGAGGCAATTTGGGTGGATTGTTACTTGAACTCAAACCACGGATATGTTGTTGACAGCATGACACCGATGAAAGCGCAGAATAATTTCTCCTTTGAACAATTGAGGGATTATTTAAAAGAACAGAATGCCGGGGTAGGCAACTCAAGGGTAGATGCTGTCTTGCGAGATCCTCCCCGCTTAAAGAAGATGCTGTTATTCTTTAACAGGCATTCCGGTGAAATGATCAAGATGAACACATTGTCTGATGAAGAGAAATCCATGATGTTGGATCTATTTGCAGGTAGATTGGTCAGCGAAAGGGTTTTTTCCAAAACATCCGCTAAAAAGTCAAAGATAATAGATGATAATGGCAAGGAGAGGGAAATATATCTTAGGGCGGAGGTAATTGTGCCTTGTTCAAAAAGAAAATACACTGATTTTCATGAGAATATTTTCAATGATTTGGCAGAAGGCTCAAATATTGATTATATAGTTTACAGCGGTCATGCGGGAATGACCGCGGCACTTACGTCATCATTCAAAGCTGCCAAGGCGTATTTCAGTGATGTTATGATCCAGATATCGTGTTGCACTTCGCAGGGATATCTTTCCCAAATCCAGAAGACGTTCCGGTATGCCCATCCGATCTTAACCAAGACCGGAGCACAGACAAGGGATGGCTGCATCATATTTGGCACAACCATTGATAATATGCTTGAAAATGGCACAGAGACAAGGTACGAAAATATCAGGGCAGCTATAAAGCAAAACGAATATAAGATCGGCGGTGAAAAGATCCGGGAGATAGTACCGGATAATTATTTCTTCATATCCGATGATTACTATACACAAAAAAGCGATATTGACGGGGATGGTAACTACGATATAAATGACAATGATTACACATTTAATGTGGTTATCCGCTTCGATGATTATTTTGATGTTTCATTCAGGCCTGTCTCGAGTCAAGCGACCCCCGAGGATAAGGCAAGATCAGTTCAGATGTTATATGAGCATTCTTTTGGCGGAGATCCACTTCTGCTGAAAATGTTTAATATTGAGCTTGATCAAAACACCGAAGGAAGAGATAAGGGATGGTTCTGGCCAGAGCAGGATACGAACGAGGCCATAAGGATTGAAAGATCATATGGTGAAAATGCCAACTCTTACCTTGTTAAGTTTAATATCGGCTATGCCAACAGCAGTGTTACGTCGCTTCAATCTATGGCGGTATATGAAACTGCATTAAAATTGGCAGAGGGCAGAGGTGAAGAGGCTACAAAAGCTAAAGGGGATCTTGAGAAGAATTATTTCAACGTGACAGATGACGAGGCCGGCAGGAAAGACGCTGAGAAGTGTGAAAGACTCGCAAAAGAAAAACTTGGGCTATCAAAAGCCGATATAGATTCAGCTTATGAAAGACTGGGAATAGCAAGGGACACCCAAAAACAGCTATGTCTTGTAAATACTGCCAGGGCATTCTTGCTTGGCGCGGAAGTGATCGAAAAGTATTACTTGTTCACGGCTAAAACGCTTGAAGAGAAAGAAAACGCCAAAAGGTTATACGATAGTTTTATATCAACATATAATCTGCCTAAAGTGGATTTTGACACCTGCCTGCAGATACTCGACCTCTCGGATAACGCTCCGATCATGTGGTACATTGCTTATCTTGCCAAAAACAACGTAAAACTTCCTGATAAACTTGGGAAGAGAAACACTGTGCGGGATTAATGATATTTTAAGCCTTTAATCTCTTGATCGTCTTGTCTTTTCCCAGCACCTCAACCACGTCATAAATTCCGGGGGATTCAGCACGCCCGGTGAGGAGAGCCCTTGCCGGGTGGATTATTTCGCCAAGCTTCACTTTCTGCTCTTCCGCCAGTCCTTTAAAGGCTTTTTCGATGTTGACTTTGTTGAACGGCATAATGTCCTTGAGCTTTGATATCAATTTATTGATCAGTTCCTTCGAGCTTGGCTCGTTCAGATACTTGTCCACGGCTAAATGGTCCACCGTAAAATCGTCCCTGAAAAAATATTCAGAAAGATGGACGATCTCCGTGATAGTCTTAAGCCTGTCCTGCAGGCACCTGACCACGTTGGAAGCGTAGATGCTGTCAATGTTGGGATAAACCTGCTCAAGAAAAGGCATTGCCAGTTCGGTTATCCTTTCAACGCTCGAGTTCTTGATGTAATGGGCGTTCAGCCAGTTGAGCTTGGTCACGTCAAAAACAGCGCTCGTCTTCTGCACTTTCTCCACCAGGAACTTCTCGATCAGCTCCTCCCGGGAGAATATTTCCTGATCCTTGTAACCCCAGCCCAACCTGGCGATGTAATTGACCATTGCTTCGGGCAGGTATCCGAGAGTTTTATAATCGATGACCGAAGTTGCCCCATGGCGCTTGGAGAGCCTCGCTTTATCCGGCCCCATTATCATGGGGATATGGGCGAACTTCGGCGGTATCAGGCCGAAAGCATGATAAAGAAGTATCTGCCTCGGGGTGTTCGATAGATGGTCATCGCCCCTGATGACATGGGTTATTTTCATCAAATGGTCGTCAACTACAGCAGCAAAGTTATATGTCGGGAACCCATCGGACTTGATCAGGACAAAATCGTCAAGCAGGTCATTCTCGAATGAAACCTCTCCTCTGATAATGTCGTGGACCTTGGTTATTCCGGTTGCCGGCAGCTTGAACCGGAGAACTTTCGGCTTGTCGGATCTTATTAGCTTTTCGATATCTCCGCTTCCCAGTTTCCTGCATTTCCCATTGTATTTCGGCGCCTCTTTCCTCTGTGCGGCAAGTTTCCTTTGTTCCTCAAGCTCTTCAGGAGTACAAAAGCAGTAATAAGCTTTTCCTTCATTAATTAGCTTTTCTGCCCATTCCTTGTAGGTATCCAGCCGTTCCGTCTGAAAGTATGGGCCAAACTCGCCGCCGATGTCCGGGCCCTCATCCCAGTTGAGACCCAGCCATTCAAGGCCGTCAAGGATCGCCTTTACGGCTTCCTCGGTTGACCTGGTCCTGTCCGTATCCTCTATCCTCAGGATGAAGGTTCCTTTGTTCGCCCTTGCAAAAAGCCAGTTGTACAATGCCGTCCTCGCTCCGCCGATGTGAAGGTATCCTGTCGGCGACGGGGCGAATCGCACTCTCACATTTTCTTGATTTGCCATCACAATGATTATACAATATCAGCACTTTGAAAAACACATTCTTTTTTCTCCTTGTAAGCGTTCTATTGATCCCTGTCGCTTTTTCTGCCACCGTTCAGGAAGAATTTTTGAAGACCAGCACCAGCGTGCGCCAGATGGGCATGGGCGGAGCCGGCACTGCGGTTTGCGATGACATAAGCGCGACATTTTACAATCCCGCAGGGCTTGCCAGAAATAATCCTTCCGGAATGTCATTCGGGACGATCGATACCAACAAGGAAATATATGATGAAGATCATTATTATGCGTACGGATTCGGTTCCCTTGGTTATCTGGGTTATGATAAAAAAACTTCCGACGGCAAAGTGAATGTGGATATGTTCGGCATCGCCAGGCAGGGAGGAATGGGACTAAGTTACGGCTTGACCTTTAAGAACGTTTACTGGGAAACATCCACAGAAGCGCACAGGGGATACAGCGCGGATGTTGGCCTTCTTATAAACGTCTCACCCCAACTGAGCATAGGGATGCTGGGGCAGGATTCGATAGCAGAAAAAGCTCTGGACATTCCCGGCAGCTTAAGGCTTGGGTTTGCTTACAGGCCTTTCGAAGACAGGGTCATCATCGCGGCGGATACTGAGATCGGGAGGCAGGGGCCGGGTGACTTTACGCATTACGGCGTTGAGGGTGTCGTGACGGACGGTTTAATTTTAAGGGCCGGCATTGACCGAGGTTACACTGCTTTTGGCATTTCGCTCGACCTTAATTTCATGACCATACACTACGCGGCGCTTCTCAGCAGGGACGCGCCAAACGGCACAGTTCATATGATCGGCGGCGAAATGAGCTTTATGCAGCGGCCTGAGCGGCCCATGACCATTATCAGGCCAAAAGAATATGCTTTGATCGACATCGGCGGCGACATTGTCGGCGGGCTGGGGGACTTCAGCATTTTTGGCGGAGGCAGGGTCGGCGCGGACTCGATAATCGCCAATATCAAGGAAGCCGTCAAAGATCCGTACATCGACGGGATAATCCTGAAGATCAGGGGCTTTGACGGAGGGATCGGGTCCTTCGGCATTGTCCAGGAGATAAGAGGAGAACTGCAAAAGGCAAAAGATAAAGGCATAAAAGTTGTAGCATACCTGGAAGAAGGAACGCTAGGGGATGAGTATTACCTTGCCTCGGTGGCGGACAGAGTGGTGGCGCCTTCTTCCGGCACTGTCGGCGGACTTGGAAAATCAATAAGCGTGATAAGGATTAAAGGGCTTCTTGAAAAATTCGGCCTGGAGGCCCAGGTACTTGCCATGGGCAAGTACAAGACCACATTCTCCGAATTTTCCCCTGAGATGACCCGCGAGCAGAGAACGGCGCTTCAGGGCGTGCTTTCCGATCTTTACAGGCAGATGATAAACGAGATAGCTGAATCAAGGAGCGGAAAGATATCAAAGAAAAAATTAAAGGAGATAGCCGATGGAAGGGTCCTTTCTGCCGCGTCCGCGAAAGAGCTCGGGCTTATAGATGAGGTGGGGTATTTCAGGGACGCGTCCAGAGTGGGAGCGGAACTTTACAAGTCAAAGGATGATATAAGGATAGTGGAAAGAAAGGACCTGATAAGGGACCTGGATGAGGAATTCCTGATAGCTTTTCCGAACAAGGTCGCGGTGGTGGACATCGATGGCGATATCATAACAGGAAGATCCGGGCAGAACATCATCTTTGGCGGGCACGCCACAGGAGCCGATACCGTTTGCAGCCAGATAAAGAAAGCGGCGGATGACTGGCAGGTAAAGGCCATCATAGTAAGGATAAACAGCGGAGGAGGTTCCGTGGTGGCTTCCGGCCAGATCTACTCAGAATTGAAAAGGGCAAGGCAGAAAGGCAAGATAATCGTGGCTTCAATGGGCGACATTGCGGCATCAGGAGGCTATTACGTTGCTGCTGCAGCAAATAAAATAGTAGCGGATCCCGGAACCATCACGGGGAGCATCGGGGTGATACAGAGGAATATCATTTATGCCGGGCTTTTGAAGAAGCTTGATATCAAATCCGAAACCTTGAAGGAGGGCGCGCATTCCGACATGTTCTCGGGCCTGCGCAGGCTTTCAACTGAGGAAGTTAAGATGCTTACCAGTTACATGGAGGAAACATATCAGGAATTCATCGGCGTTGTTGCAGAAGGCCGCGGCATGACCACGACCGAAGTTGCCTCCATTGCGGGAGGCCGCATATACACGGGTGCCCAGGCGCTGGATAAGAAGCTTGTTGATAAACTTGGCAACTTCACCGCTTCAGTGGATCTGGCGGCAGACCTGGCAAAGATATCCGGCGAGCCAAAGCTTGTTTACTATCGGGAAGAAAGTTTCCTGTCCCAGCTCGGGCTGGGTGCGATGAATATGCTCGGGATCGAAGGCGGCCTGTTCAATAACAGGCCAGCAGGGCTTGCGGAATACAGGTTATCACTGTGATTCTTTTGAAGATATCACTATATAATTGATCTTCTCGGGATACACCATATTTAATTTGCCTTTAGCTATCTGATCTATCCTGGTAAGCGATTCTTCCTTTGCAACAAGATAATTCAGGTATCTATTGCTGTCCCTCAATTCCACAAGCTTCTGCTTGAGGTCATCGATGTCATAGCTTATCTTGATGCTGTTTGTGTAGATCGTCAGATGGATCACGGACAGCGTGACGAATATTATTAGTATCGCGAATGCCCTCAGTATCTTCATATTTTTTCCGCCGCCCTCAATTTTGCGCTTCTCGCTCTCGGGTTCAATTTTATCTCGGCATCAGTCGGAATCACAGGCTTTTTTGTTAGTATATTCAATTTCTTCTTGTGATCGCAAACGCACGCAGGGAGCTTGGGGGGACAAATGCAATCCATTGATTCCCTCTTGAATATATTTTTGACTATCCTGTCCTCAAGGGAATGATATGAAATGACGACGATCCTTCCTTTCGCAGAAAGCAGATCAATAGAATCGTTCAGCGCTTTCTCAAGGGCCTCAAGTTCTTTGTTCACTGCTATCCTGAATGCCTGGAAAACCCTTGCGATCGATTTGGTGGTATTGATCGGGGAACTCTTGGGGATCGAATATTTCACAATATCTGCAAGCTCAGAAGTCGTTGATATCGGCCTTTTCTTTATTATCGCCGAAGCAACCCTTCTATAATATCGCTCCTCGCCGTAATCCCTGATGATCCTTTCAAGTTCCTCCTTGCAGGAGTTATTGATAATATCGGCGGCTGTGACAGTTGCTGACCTGTCCATCCTCATGTCAAGCGGAGCATCCGCCTGGAAGCTGAATCCGCGCTCAGGCGAATCGATCTGATAAGAGGAAATGCCAAGGTCAAAGAGTATCCCCCCTATTTTCGATTTTCGATTTCCAATTATCATTTTGATGTTTGAGAAATTATCGCAGACATATGTTACTTGATCCCCAAAGGCTTTAAGATTATCCTTAGCGGCTTCGATAGCTTCAGCATCCTGGTCGATTCCGATCAATTTTATGTTCTTTGAAGTCGAGAGGATTGCTTTTGCATGCCCGCCGCCGCCAAGGGTGGCATCAACTATCAAGCTGCCGGGCTTCAGGTTCAAATACTTGATAACTTCAGCGACCATTACAGGGGTGTGTTTAAAGGATTTCATCATAAGCATTATATATCAAAAAAGTGAAATTTTTCTGAAATCCTTACGATAATAGTATGTTGGGAATGAAAGCTATTAATGTTTAAGGAGGAATGGTAAAAATGGGAGAGATCAAAATTGGGGATGCTCCGGCATATTACAGGAGATATTTAAGAGTGGCCGATGCACATGAAGGGCAGTCGGGTTATGACGGAAAGATAAACACAGAGGAGGAAGCACAAAGCGCGGTTGAAAGTTATTGCGGTGCGAATAAAACCGGCTGTGAAGGACTTTTGGATTTTCTTGCGAAGGCAGGCGATTTTAACCTTTCGAAGGTCAGGAAAGAGATTAAAACCGAGGAAACAAAAAGCAGAATAGATTCGCTGATAGCTGAATTGCGAAACAAGGATGAGATCGTTCGTAGCAGGGCAGCGGAAGAGTTACTGGTGATTATTAAAGCAGGCGTATCAGTCGACCAAACTTACAAGATTACCACTAATCTTATGAAAAGCCTGGAAAAAACGCCATCAGTGGCATCGTTAGCATTGCGGGAAATCGCGCTATCAAATATTCACTGGAGAATAACATATGAAATAGTATTTGACGGTCTTATACCAACAGCGCTTATATCTAAAAATAAGAACACACGGGATTCTGCGGCGGAAGAGCTGGTAAAATTCGTTAATTTAAATAAAGATAATGAATTGAACCAAAAAATTATTGATAATCTTATTAATCGTGCTAGCTCAGGCAATAATGAGGGGATACTGGCAGTACAGATATTATCTGGGATTGTGAGATCAGGCGTATCCGAAGAATTAACCGTAAAAATCGTTGACTCTTTACTTGAACGACGATGTCTTATGTATGAGCCTAATGGGCCCAGGATCGATACAATTATAGAATTGGGGAAAATTGCCAGATCAAAGATTCCCCAGGAATTGAAGGTAAAGATCATCAATTCTCTCACAAGGTCAGCCGTGCAATATGGGAACTCCATACTGGCTGTCGCGATAATAAAAGTGTTTTCATATGTTGCAAGCTCGGATGGATCTAACGACGTAAGGTCAACATATGTCAGCTCAGTTCAACGGTTGCAAACAGTATATTGCAGGAATAATGGAGAGCGAGCAGCATTGCAAACAGTGTCAGTTGCTGCACTGGGTGATCTTGGCCGAGTTAATATATCTCAGGGATTGAGGGCGGAAATTATAGCCATTATTGAAGACTCGCTGAGCATTGTTTCGGACAATACAAAAGTGCAGGAATTTGCCATAGATCAATTAGGGATGATCGCCGGTTCGTGCGGCGCGCAGGACGCGTCATTCATCAGGATCTTTGAGCGTGTCGTCAGGTGCCTTGGGGATGAAAAACCATCTATCCGGGGATCGGCAATATCCGCTTTAGGCAGGATCGCTTTGTCCAGCAATTCTCAGGAGCTAAGGCCGGAGATCGTTGGATATATTATCGATGCTCTTGGGGATAAAGACAAGAATGTCAGAGATTCAGCGGCGGTAACATTAAATGTAATATTAAAATCAGATATCCGTATGGAATTAAAAGCTAAGATCGAAGAAGCTTTAAAAAAATAACATCAGCGAAGGCCGCACAGGCGGAGTATAAGCTTAACTGTAATATCTATTTCTTCAGTTTCTCTTCTATTGATGACAGTTTCTGGTAGATCATGTAAAGCAAAACCGGCGCGCAGAACCACATTATTATTACTGACAGGAACAGGATGACCAGTATCAGCCCAAAGAAACCCGTGAACAAAGCATTAAATCCTTTCATAATAGAAGTAGATTATATCATTTCCCGGGTTTATAATAAAGTTGCTATGAAGGTAAAGGAAATCATGACCCCGGCGGTGGTCTCTGTGAAAGAGAATGCCACCTTAAAAGAGGTGAACTCATATCTCGCGCAGCACAATGTGAGCGGGCTTCCCGTGATCGATGATGACCTGAAGGTGGTGGGCGTGATCACGGAGGGAGACCTTATACGCGCGATGCTTCCTACCTACGGAGAAATAACGGATGAAGAATCGTTCATGCAGAATGCCGAAATGATCGAGCAGAAGGCCCTTGAGGCGGCCAAAATAAAAGTAAAGGATGTCATGAGCAAGCCTGTTACCATCGATGAAGATTCTCCGATAATGAAAGCGGGATATATAATGCTGGCCAGACAGATAAAGAGGCTTCCTGTTACAAGAGGCGGCAGGCTTGTAGGGATCGTCAGCAGGGTCAATATCATTGGACAGCTGTATAAATAGCCTTATTTTCCCCTATAAGTAACGTTGCTTATGTATTTTCGAGCGTTCTCCATCATTTTGGCTATTGTTTCATTGTCTGCCGGCTTCAATTTCTTCAATTCAATGTCATCGCAATGCTCAGGCTCGAACTGCTGAAGCACGTATTTTTTCGCACCTTTTATAAGACTGGCGATGCCTTCGATCTCTTTCATTCCGGTTATCGTGGGAACAATTGTTGTCCTGAACTCGTAATCGACTTTACCTGAAACCAGGAATTGAACGCTTTCTTTTATCTTTTCAGCATCCACCTTCACGTTGGCGGCCTTGTTGTAATCAATAAGCGGCGCCTTTATGTCCATGGCGATATAGTCGATCAATCTGGCACCGACAAGCTTCTTGATATACTCCGGATCAGAGCCATTGGTATCTAATTTTACAAGGAACTTTCTTTTCTTTATTTTTTTTATGAATCCGGTAAGGCCTTTATTCTTATGGAGCGTCGGTTCCCCTCCGGTAATGCAGATGCCGTCCATGAATTTCTTGTGGCCTTCCAGGTATTTAAATATTTTTTCTTCGGGAACTGTTTTGAGCTTCTCCGGGTGTATCACAAGCCCCATGTTCTGGCAGTACGGGCAGCGGAAGTTGCAGCCGGGCAGAAATATGACGCAAACTACTTTTCCATCCCAATCCACAAGGGATGTTTCGATAAATCCTTTGATGTCAAGGTATGAAGTATTCATGAAATCAACTTCATACCAGGGTATGAAGTGTGCTTGCTCAACTTCATACCAAGGCTCATAAGAATTCTTTTATTTTTTCAGCGAGGTTTTTCTGGGCAATAAAGCCTACCAGCCGGTCTATTTCTTCGCCTTCCTTAAAAAGTATCATCGTGGGAATGCTCATGACGGCGTATTTCGCGGCAATGCTCTGGTTCTCGTCCACGTTCAGCTTGGCCACCTTTATTTTGCCCGCGAATTCGGCTGATATTGCCTCGACGATCGGAGACATTGTCCTGCACGGCGCGCACCATGATGCCCAAAAATCCACAAGGACCGGGGACGGGTGCTTAAGGATCTCGGCCTCAAAGCTTGAATCGGTCACTTCCATCACTTTGCTCATAAAAATACCTCCATTGAACAATTATATCTTATCTGATATAATCTTCAACCTTTGTGATAAGAAAAGCTGTCAGGCCCGATATTCTCAAGGTGGTGGAGATAGAAAAGTTGTTATTCTCCGATCCATGGGATGAACGGCTTTTCAAGGATGCGCTTGATTCAGAGGATAAGCACTTTTTTGTTTCGATATTTGATGATGATCTGGCAGGGTATGTGATCTTTGAAAAAGTTCTGGATGAGGGGCATATAACGAATTTGGCCGTTGCATCCGGGCACCAGAGAAAAGGCATTGCATCGCAGCTGGTCGGGAAAATCCTCGAGCTGGCAAAAGGCCTCAAGATAAGGGAAATATTCCTTGAGGTTAGGCAAAGCAATGAGGCGGCAAAAAGGTTATATTCAAAGTTCGGGTTCAGGGAGATAGGCATAAGAAAAGCCTATTATCCCAGAGCCAACGAAGACGCTCTTATCTTAAGTCTTAAGCTTTGAGTCGTAGTCTTGAGTCTTGACCCTTGCCGTGCCTGCCCATGCCTACCGGCAGGCAGGCGGCAGGCAGGAGTCTTGAGTCTATATATATGTAAGGGAGAGGATCTATTATGAAGGTTATCACTACCAATATCGGATATCCGTACATGGGGGAGAAAAGGGAGCTTAAGTTCCTCATAGAGTCGTTTTGGAGGGGAGAGACCAGCCGGGAGAACCTCCTGTCCGGGGCGGAGCAGCTGATGAGGCATAACCTTGCCAAGCAGGATGGCCTCGATTCGATCCCACTTTGCGATGCCACGTTATATGACAGAATGCTTGACCTTACGGTCGCCTTCGGCTTGATCCCGACAAGGTTCCGGCACATAACCGACGAAATGCAGCTTTACTTTGAGATGGCCCGCGGCAAATCAGCGATGGAGATGACCAAATGGTTCAATACCAACTATCACTATCTTGTGCCCGAACTGACGGAAGATATGGAGCCAAAGCTGAACTGCAAGCATTTTATCGATATGTTCAGAAGGAACAAGGCGGGGAAGACCAAGGTCACATTGATAGGGCCTTATACCTTTGTAAAGCTTTCCAAGGGATATAAGGATTTTGAAAGCTGGTTCATTAAGATATCCGCCCTTTATGCGGAGCTGATCAATCAGCTTATAAAGGAAGGGGCAAAATATATCCAGATCGAAGAGCCCTCGCTTGTCACCGATATACCAAAAAGCGATATCAAGTATTTGAAGGATTTCTTTGCCAAATTGAGCGGAGCAAAGATCATACTTGTCACATATTTCGACTCGATAACGCACTACAAGGAAACTATCAGCCTTCCGGTTGACGCGGTCGGCATGGACCTTGTTTCAAATACCGAAAATCTGGCGAACATAAAGAAGTTCGGGTTTCCAAAGAAAAAGGTCCTGATGGCAGGTATCGTGAACGGCAGGAACATCTGGGTATCAGACCTTAAGCAGAAGATCGCGGTTTGCCAGTCATTGATCGAAAAGATAAAGCCGGAAGAATTGATAATATCCTCCTCCTGCAGTATGCAGCACTTGCCCGTTACGGCAAAGCATGAGAACAACTTGCCGCAGGTGTTGAAGGATAATCTTGCGTTTGCCGATGAAAAGATACAGGAACTCCTGATAATAAAGAAAGCGTTAACTCAAGGGATCGGTTCTGTAAAGAACGAGTTAAGAACGAATTCGAATAAACTAAAAGAGCTGACCTGCTGCAAAGAAAGGAACCTGAAAGATGTAAAAGCAAGGATGAAAAAGTTAAAGCCCGTTGACTTCCGTAGAAAATCAGCTTTTTCTATCAGGAAGAAGGCCCAGCAGAAAGAATTCGGCTTGCCGCTGCTTCCCACCACCACTATAGGCAGCTTCCCTCAAACAGAAGAAGTAAGGACCAAAAGATTGGAGTTCAGGAAAGGCAAGATCACCGAGAAAGCATACAAGGAATTCATAAAGAGCCAGATCAGGGAAGTGGTAAAACTTCAGGAAGATATCGGATTGGATGTGCTGGTCCACGGGGAATTTGAGCGCACCGACATGGTGGAGTTCTTCGGTGAAAAACTTTCGGGATTCATCACGTCAGCGAACGGCTGGGTAGTTTCATACGGCTCCAGGTGCGTAAAGCCGCCGATAATATGGGCCGATGTCAAGAGGATGAGGCCGATGACTCTTGAGGAGATCACATATGCGCAATCATTGACCAGGAAACCAATGAAGGGGATGTTGACGGGCCCGATGACAATAATCAGCTGGTCGTTCATCAGGGATGACATAACAAAGAAAGATATCGCATACCAGATCGCGCTTGCCTTAAGCGACGAGGTCCTCGACCTTGAGAAAAAAGGCATAAGGATCATCCAGGTGGATGAGCCCGCGCTTCAGGAAGGGGCGCCGATCAAGGGAAAGAACAAGATCGATTACTTTGATTACGGGGTAAAAGCTTTCAGGCTTTCTTCATCAAAGGTAAAGGATAAGACACAGATACACACGCACATGTGCTATTCTAATTTTGAGGAAATAATACGGTATATCGACAAGATGGATGCTGATGTGATCTCGATCGAGAATTCCAGGAGCAAAGGTGAATTGCTCGATGTTTTCAGGAAGTTCAAATATAGAAAAGGGATCGGGCCCGGTGTTTATGATATTCACAGCCCAGCAATACCGACAGTCCCGGAAATGGTGGGCTTGATCAACAGAAGCATGAAATATTTATCCGCTGAGCAGCTCTGGGTGAACCCGGATTGCGGATTGAAGACCAGGGGATATAAGGAAACAGCGCCTTCATTAAAGAACATGGTGGATGCAGCAGAGATAGCCAGGTCCCGTCTCACTGTAAGGCCCACCCCTGCCTGACGGCAGGCAGGAGAGGCGGGCCCCGTATGAAGGCTTCGCATCTCTACGGGGCGGGCAGGCAGGCAAAATATCAAAATAACGCTTGACAGGATACCTGCTAAAGAGTAAAATTCGCCTTTGTCTGGCTAAAAATCCCTTTTGAAAATTTCCGACTTGATCGGAAGAGGGGATTTTTCGTCCTTTGCGTATGATCATTAATATAATGTAAGGAAATTATGAGAGAGATAATTACGATTTCATGCACGGTGTGTAAAAGGAAGAATTACACTTCCACGAAGAACAAGAAGACAACGCCGGATAGGCTTGAGCTTAGTAAATATTGCAGGTGGTGCAAGAAGCATACACCGCACAAGGAAGAAAAGTAGGGTTTGGCGAGTTTGATCGTGTTTTGGGCGAGTAGCTCAATTGGCTAGAGCTCTGGTCTCCAAAACCAGTGGTTGGGGGTTCGAGTCCCTCCTCGCCTGCGCGCCTTTGGCGACGCCTGTTTTTTTATGAGCTATAAAGATATAAAAGAAAAAACTGTAAATTATTTAAAAGAGATCAATTCAGAATCAAAGAAAGTGGTCTGGCCCGGCAAGAATTATGTGGTCGCAGCCACGATAATAGTTTTGGTCATAGTTCTTTTGGTTGCCATGTTCGTGATGTTCGTTGATTTTTCATTTTCAAAAATGTTCGGATATATTTCCAAAGCGCGGATGCGATAAAGGATTGATAAATGTCGGAAGAGAAGACCGGTAATCCGGAAAATGTAGCCAAAGAAGAGGCTGAAAAGGCGAAGGAAGTCGCTCCCAAGGAGAATCCGGAAGAGAAGCCGAAAGAAGCGATATCTGATGACAGAAAATGGTATGTCCTTCAAACATTGACCGGAAATGAAGACCTTGTCAAATCAAGCATAGAGCGCGATGTTAAACGTCTTGGCATAGAGAACAGGGTCTTCAGTGTTCTTGTCCCCGAAGAGGACATTGTTGAGATAAAGGAAGGCAAGCGCGTCGAGAGAAAAAAGAAGATGTTCCCGGGCTATGTGTTCATTGAAATGGTGCTGGATGAGGAGACCTGGCATGCCGTAAAGCAGACGCCGGGAGTTGCGAAGTTCATAGGCAACAAGACAAGGCCCATCCCCGTTACGGACAGGGAAATGCAAAGAGTGCTTAAACAGCTTGGCGTAAGGGAAGAACAGATAGAAGTTTCGTTCGAAAAGGGAGAGGCGATAAGGATAATAAGCGGCCCGTTCAGGGGCTACAGCGGCTCAGTGGAAGAAGTGAACATGCAAAGGAACAAGATAAAGGCGCTGGTCAATATTTTCGGAAGGGACACGCCGGTCGAGATAGATTTTGAGCAAGCGGAGAAGATGACGTAAATGGCAAAGAAATTAAAAACAATCATAAAGCTTCAGATCCCTGCCGGGAAGGCGAATCCCGCGCCTCCCATCGGGCCAGCACTTGGACAGCACGGGGTCAATATTATGGAGTTCTGCAAGCAATACAATGCGAAGACGCAAGATAAGGGAGATACGGTGATACCTGTCGAAATTTCGATCTTCGAGGACAGGTCCTTCACTTTCATATTAAAGACTCCGCCGGCAGCGATCCTGCTGAAGAAGGCAGCTAACATAGAGAAAGGGTCCGGCGAGCCCAACCGCAACAAGGTTGGCACCATTTCAAAGGAAAAACTGAGGGAGATCGCCGAGATAAAAATGCCGGACTTGAACGCGAACTCGATAGAGGCGGCAATGAACATAATCGAAGGCACCGCCAGGAACATGGGGATAACGGTAAAATAAGATATGGCGAACAGAGGAAAAAAATACCAGGAAAAAGCGAAGCTCGTGGAACACAGGAAAAAATATGTGCCGGAAGAAGCGGTTTCACTTGTAAAGAAAACTTCCATCACAAAATTCGACGGGACTGTTGACCTTTCCATAAAGCTCGGGATAGATCCCAAGCGCAGCGACCAGCAGGTAAGGGGAACGGTGAATCTTCCGGGCGGATCGGGGAAAAAAACAAAAGTCATTGTGATCGCGAAAGGTGAAAAGATAAAAGAAGCGGAGGCTGCGGGGGCTGATCTCGCGGGCGGCGATGATATTATCGAAAAGATCAGCAAGGGATGGACGGACTTCGATGTGGCCATTGCAACTCCGGACATAATGGGGGCGGTGGGGCGCCTTGGCAAGATCCTGGGGCAGAAGGGGCTTATGCCAAACCCGAAAACAGGCACAGTAACTTTTGATGTCGGCAAGACCGTGAAAGAGTTCAAGGCGGGCAAGGTGGAATACAAGACGGACAAGACAGGCGTGGTGCACGTGCCGATCGGGAAGATCTCTTTCAGCGAAGATAAGCTGGCCGGCAACCTCAAGTCCGTTCTGGAAGCCGTGAACAAGGCGAAACCGTCCAGCGTGAAGGGGATTTTCCTTAAAAGCGTCGCTATCTCGGCAACAATGGGCCCGGCTGTGCATGTGGACACAAGCAAGGTCCTGGGGTAAAGGCATATGGATAAAAAAACAAAAGAAAAGACAGTAAAGGACATTAAAGACAGATTTGAGAAGAGCAAGGTCACGATCCTGACGGACTATAAAGGATTGACCATGGCACAGATGTCCGGATTAAGACGAAAGTTAAGGCCGCTCGAAGCAGAGTACAAAGTTTACAAGAACACACTGATACTGCGTGCGGTAAAGGATAAGGAATATTCAGGGATAGATTCGCTCTTAGCCGGTTCCACCGCCATACTCTTCGGTTACGGCGATCAGGTGCTTCCGGCAAAGATCCTGGCCCAGTTCATGAAAGAAAGCGAGAAGTTGAGCATAAAGGGCGGAGTGCTTGACGGAAAACTCATTGACACAAAGACGATATCGATGCTTTCAAAGCTTCCGTCAAAGGAAGTGTTGATCGCCAAGGTGCTTGGTGGAATGAAGGCCCCGATCACAAATCTGGTTTTTGATCTTAAAGGGATCATCAATAAGTTTGTATACGCTTTAGCAGCAGTAAGAGATAAGAAGGGAAAAGCGTAAATTGAAAATCCTGCCTGCCGGCAGGCACGGCGTAAATAGGGATAAAAAATAAGGAGGTGAGTGGAATGGGAAAAATGGAAGACATGATTTCTACGATCGAGGGAATGACGGTGCTGGAACTTTCCGATCTGGTGAAGAAACTGGAAGATAAGTTCGGGGTGTCAGCAATGGCGGCGATGGCAGCACCTGCACAGGCAGGAGCAGGCGCGGAGGCCGTTGTCCAGGATGAGTTTGACGTGGTCCTTACATCAGCAGGGGAGAAAAAGATCCAGGTCCTGAAGGTTGTCAGGGATGTTACCGGGCTGGGGCTGAAGGAAGCGAAGGACCTGGTGGACAATACTCCAAAACCTGTAAAGACAAAAATCAAGAAACAAGAAGCCGAGGAAATAAAGAAAAAACTTGAGGCGGAGGGCGCAAAAGTAGAAATAAAATGAAACATAAAATAAGGGAAAGAATAAAATTATTCGGGGCCGCGCAGAAGCGTCTGGTGGAGCCGCCGGACCTGCTTGAGCTCCAGAAGGATTCGTTCAAATGGTTCCTGGACGGGGGCCTGAGCGAAGCGCTTCGCAGTTTTTCGCCGATAAAAGGGTATGAAGGGCGCTATGAGCTGGAATTTACCGGTGATTTCAAGATCGGAGATCCCAAGCATGACCTGCAGGACTGCCTGATAAAAGAGGTCACGTATTGCGCTCCGCTCAAGATAAAGGTCCGCCTTATAGACAGGCAGAGCGGGGAAGTCAAGTCCCAGGAGGTCTTTGTTGGGGACTTCCCGATCATGACCGACAGGGGAACGTTCATCATCAATGGCGTTGAGAGGGTCATTGTGAGCCAGCTGGTGCGATCTTCCGGGGTATATTTCCGCGAGAACAAGAAGAGCGAGAGGGGAAAGGCATCATATTTTGCCACAATAATCCCGGACAGGGGCTCCTGGCTGGAAGTGGAAGTGGATGCCTCTTCTGTTGTTCACGCAAGGATAAACAGGACAAAAAAGGTGCCGATCACGATATTCCTTTCCGCGATATCATGTTCCGAGAAAGAGATTAAAGCAGCGCTGGGTGATACCGAATTCTGCAGAAAATCATTATCTGAATACCCCATAAAACCAAAAGAGGAAGCTCTTGTTGAAATATACAAGAAATTGCGTCCGGGAGACCCGATCACCGTGGAGGGCGCGCAAGCTTACATAAACAACCTCTTCTTCAATGTAAGAAGGTATGATTTAGGTAAGGTTGGAAGATATAAAATGAACAAGAAGATCGAGGGGAAAATACCGCCGGATAAGACCGTGCTCACAAAGGATGATATTCTGGGCGTGGTCAAGTTCCTGGTTGAAATAAATTCCGGCAGAGGATTGCCCGATGACATCGATCACCTTGGCAACAGGCGCATAAGGAGCGTGGGGGAGCTGCTTCAGAGGCAGTTCATGGTGGGGCTTTCCAGGGTTGAGCGTCTTGTAAAAGAGCAGATGGTGGTAAGAGCGGGAGAAAATCTTACTCCTCAAATGATAATGAACGTAAGGCCGCTTGTGGCGGTCATAAAGGAATTTTTCGGTTCCAGCCAGCTTTCGCAGTTCATGGACCAGACGAATCCCCTGGCTGAGCTCACTCACAAAAGAAGGCTTTCCGCGCTTGGGCCGGGAGGACTTACGAGGGAACGAGCGGGATTTGAGGTGAGGGACATACATCCTTCCCATTACGGCAGGATATGTCCGATCGAGACGCCGGAAGGACCGAACGCGGGCCTCATCGCTTCCCTTGGCACATATGGGAAAGTAAATAAATATGGCTTTATCGAAACCCCGTACAGAAAGGTAAAAAAAGGCTTCGTCACCAACAAGGTGGAACATCTTACGGCAGACGTTGAAGATTACTATAAGATAGGGCCGTGCGATGTGCATGTCAATAGTAAAGGCAAGATCGTTGATGAGCAGGTCCCCGTCAGGTTCAAGAGGGAATTTGTTATCGCGACCCCAAAAGAGGTGGATTACGTGGGCGTTGCTCCGGACCAGCTGGTGGGAATAACGACCGCGCTCATACCTTTTCTGGAGCATGATGATGCTAACCGTGCCCTGATGGGCGCGAACATGCAGCGACAGGCCGTTCCCCTGCTTGTGCCGGAAGCTCCTTATGTTGGCACGGGTCTAGAGGAAAAAGTAGCAGCGGACTCCAACCTTCTTACCAGGGCTAGAACTGGAGGAAGGGTAAGTAAAGTGACCTCGGATGAGATCGTGATAAGCAGCGGAAAAAAGAAAGATGTTTACAAACTCATCAAGTTCCAGAGATCCAATCAGAACACCTGCCTGCACTCACGCCCGGTCGTTAAGAGCGGCCAGCATGTGGAAAAGGGAGAAGTGATAGCGGACAGCTCCGCCACGGACCTTGGGGAACTTGCGCTTGGAAGGAATATCCTGGCGGCTTTCATGCCCTGGGAAGGATATAACTACGAGGACGCGATAATAATTTCTGAACGCCTTGTGAAGAAAGATATGTTCACGTCCGTTCATATCGAGAGGTTTGAGGTTGATATCAGGGCGACAAAGCTTGGCATGGAGGAGATAACCAGGGAAATACCTAATGTTTCTGAAGAAGCGCTTTCTGACCTGGATGACAGAGGGATAATAAGGCCGGGCGCGGAAGTTAAGCCTGGAGACATCCTTGTTGGAAAGGTCACACCGAAGGGTGAGACCGAGCTCCCGGCGGAAGAAAAGCTCCTGAGGGCGATCTTTGGCGATAAAGCGCGCGACATGCGCGATACTTCTCTCAAGGTACCGTCCGGAGAAGGCGGCAAGGTAGTGTCTGTCAGGACTTTTTCAAGACAGCAGGGAGATGAATTGCCTCCCGGCGTTCATGAGATCATCAGGGTGTATGTCGCCCAGCTCAGGAAGGTTTCGATCGGGGACAAGCTTGCGGGAAGGCACGGGAACAAGGGCATAGTCGCGAAAATAATGCCCGAAGAAGACATGCCTTACCTGCCAGACGGCACCGCGCTAGACGTGATACTCAATCCTTTAGGAGTGCCTTCGCGCATGAACATAGGGCAGATATTCGAACTTTTCCTTGGACATGCCGGCATGATACTCAATAAATTCTATGAGGTGCCCACATTTGATGAAGCATTATATGAAAATGCCAGCGAAATAAAGGTTGAAGAAGAGATGGCAAAAGCAGGGATGAAGCCTGGCTTTTCATGGGTGAACAAGACAGGAAAGGTATTGCTGCGTGACGGAAGGAACGGCAGGTACTTTGAACGGCCCATCGCCGTGGGATGCATGTATCTGATGAAGCTTATCCATCTGGTGGACGATAAGATGCACGCCAGGTCAACCGGACCTTATTCCCTTATCACCCAGCAGCCGCTTGGTGGTAAGGCGCAGTTCGGCGGCCAAAGATTCGGCGAGATGGAAGTGTGGGCGCTGGAGGCTTATGGGGCGGCAAATACGCTCCAGGAACTTCTTACGGTCAAATCCGATGATGTGGCGGGACGAGCAAGGGTATATGAGGAGATAATAAAGGGAAAGCTTATGGGCAAGCCGGGCACCCCGGAATCGTTCAAGGTCCTTATCAAGGAACTGAGGAGCCTTGGACTTGACATGAAAACCGTGAGCAAGGACGGCAAGGAAGTCAATATCGACGAAGAAGAGCTTGAGAAAGCGGGGATATTCGGGAAAATGCCGCGCTCAAGAGGAGAAAGAGGCAGTTATGCAACTTAAGAAAAAAGAGACGAGAGAATTTGAGTACCTGAAAATAGGGCTGGCATCCACGGAGCGCATCCTTTCATGGTCGCGCGGCGAGGTTGAAAAACCGGAGACCATTAATTACAGGACCTTCAAGCCCGAAAGGAAAGGTCTTTTCTGCGAAAAGATATTCGGTCCGGTAAAGGACTGGGAATGCCACTGCGGTAAATACAGGCGCATCAGGTATAGAGGCATAGTCTGCGAGCGATGCGGCGTTGAGGTAACAACTTCCAGGGTTAGACGCGAAAGGATGGGCCACATCAAGCTTGCGGTGCCCGTTTCTCATGTCTGGTACCTGCGAGGAACGCCGGGTTTCATAGGTATAGTCCTTGACACATCCACAAAACTTATTGAAGAGGTGATCTATTACGATGCCTATATGATCACGGAAGTGAACCCGCAGGGCAAGGACCAGCCCGCCGGCAGGCAAGGAAAGATAAAGTTAAAAGAAGGGCAGGTATTAAGGGAGCCGGAGTATCAGGAAGCCAGGGAAAAATACGGCTCTTCTTTTAAGGCAGAAATGGGCGCAAAGGCAGTAAGAGACGCTTTGTCAAAAGTGGACCTGCAGGCAACTGTAACAAAATTAAGAAGGGAACTTAAAGGATCGGAAGGGCAGAAGAGGATCAAGATTATAAAGCGGCTGAGGGTAGCTGAGGCGTTCTTCAAGTCCGGCAACAAGCCGGAATGGATGATACTTGAGATCGTTCCAGTCATGCCTCCGGACCTTAGGCCCATGGTCCAGCTGGAAGGCGGCAGATTCGCCACGTCGGACCTTAATGACCTTTACAGGCGCATCCTGAACAGGAACAACAGGTTAAAGAAGATCATAAGCATGGGAGCGCCGGACATGATAGTGAGGAACGAAAAAAGGATGCTCCAGGAGTCCGTGGATGTATTGATTGATAATGGAAGACGTAAACGCGCGGTTACCGGCTCAACCGGAAGGCCGCTCAAGTCTCTTTCTGACATAATCGAGGGCAAGCAGGGGAGGTTCAGGCAGAACCTTCTTGGAAAAAGAACTGATTATTCCGGCAGGTCCGTCATCGTTGTAGGCCCCACGCTTAAGATATATCAATGCGGGCTTCCAAAAGAGATGGCGCTTGAGCTGTTCAAGCCTTTCGTTATCAGGAAGCTTGTTGAGCGCGGCCTCTCCCAGAACGTCAAGAACGCGAAAAGGCACATCGAAAAGCGCGAGATCTTTGTCTGGGATATCCTGGAAGAGGTCATCAAGGGGCATCCTGTGCTTTTGAACAGAGCGCCAACGCTTCATAGGCTTGGTATCCAGGCCTTTATGCCGATACTTGTGGAAGGTAAGGCCATACAGATACATCCGCTGGTCTGCCCCGCGTTCAACGCTGACTTTGACGGGGACCAGATGGCGGTGCACGTTCCGCTTCTTACGGAGTCCCGTGTTGAGGCAAGGATGCTCATGCTTTCTTCTAGGAACATATTATCCCCGGCTTCCGGCAGGCCCATAATAACCCCGACCCAGGACATGGTCCTTGGCGTTTATTTTATGACAGCGGATGATGAAAGGGTAACGCTCGGAAAGGGAATGAACTTTTCCTCAGATAACGAGGCCATGGTCGCCCATGACCTGGACCAGATACATCTGCATTCGGTGATCAATGTAAGGAAGGACGGCAAGATGGTCCAGACGACCGTAGGGAGGGTCAAGTTCAACAACACCCTTTCAAAGGTCATAGCAAAAAGTATACCCGGGGAGACTCTGGATTACATCAATTACACCGTGGACAAAAAGAAGCTGGAGCAGCTGATAAAGTATTTTTATTACAGGTTCGGCCCTGATGCGACCGCGGCGATCGCGGATGAGATAAAACGGCTTGGGTTCAAATATGCCACGATAGCGGGTATTTCGATCTCCATAGATGACCTTAAGGTCCCGTCACAGAAGAAAAATATAGTTAACAAGGCCACAAAGCAGGTGGAATCTCTGGACAGGCAGCTGAAGAGCGGCTCTATTTCATCAAAGGAACATTTCATAAGGTCCATCGATATCTGGGGAGCTGTTACAGAGGACGTTACCAATGCCATGTTAAAGGAATTCGACAAGCTCAACTCCGTTTATCTTATGGCATTCTCCGGCGCAAGAGGCAACCTGCAGCAGGTAAGGCAGCTTGCCGGGATACGAGGCCTCATGGCTGACCCATCAGGAAATATCATAAGAATTCCTATCAAAGCGAACTTCAAGGAAGGATTGAACGTGACCGAGTATTTTATCTCCTCTTACGGAGCAAGGAAGGGTCTGGTAGACACCGCGCTTCGCACGGCCGATTCGGGCTATTTAACAAGGAGACTTGTTGATGTCGCGCAGGATGTAATGATAACCGAGGAAGATTGCGGGTCTGAAGAAGGCATAATTATCGCAAGCGTCAGGGAGGGATTCGAGGAAGTGCTGTCGCTGCACGTGAGGCTTATTGGAAGGATCGCTGTAAAGAATGTGGCTGACCCCATTTCAGGGAAAGTGATAGTGAAAGCAGGCGAGGAGATCAGCGAGGATGACGCGAAAGCGATAACGGAAGCCGGAATTGAACGCGTAAAAGTAAGATCTGTCCTGACCTGCAAGACACTGAAGGGGCTTTGCCAGAAATGCTACGGAAGAGACCTGTCCCATGGCGGCATTGTCAATATCGGAGAAGCGGTCGGTATCATTGCCGCGCAGTCGATCGGTGAACCTGGAACACAGCTCACGATGAGAACCTTCCATATCGGCGGTGTTGCTCTCCATAAGGCGGCAAAAGTTCCGATAAAGGTCAAGCATACAGGCAAAGTTGAGTGGGGCGAAGGCGCGGAGGTCAGGGATACCGTTGATGAAAATGGCGAAAAGGTGAAGATGGTGACAAGGGAATCCATCGTTTATGTCAAGGTAAAAGACAAAAAAGAAGAATACATTCTTCCTGTTGGCGCCATCCTCAGGGTGAAGGATGGATCTACGATCTCCTCTGGCGACGCGATAGCGGAATACGACCCGACATATGAATATGTAGCATCAAGCACGGAAGGCCGCGTCATGTATCTCGGGCTTGATGTTACCGAGAAAAAAAGGAAGATCGAGGAGAAGAGCGTGCACGAGAGGATCGCCAGGAATGACGGTTTGATATTCATCTTCAATCCAAAAATAAGGAAAGAGACGGATATACAGAAGGAATCAAAGTTATATGTCAAGGTTGGCGACAATGTGAAGGTGGGCGACGAGCTGGCGGCCGGGGTCATAGCAAAGACAGGCGGCGTGGTTATATCCATCAGGGAAGGCAAAAAGAAGAGCGTGGAGATAGTCCCCGGAGAAAGCTATTCCATACTTGCAGGATCAAAGATAGCTGTAAATGACGGGCAGGATGTTAAGAGCTATGATTTCCTTTCAAAAGTGGAAAGCATCAGGCGGGACCCGAGCAAGACAAGAGATATCATTCAGGGATTGCCGAAGGTTGAAGAGCTTTTTGAGGGGCGACGTCCAAAGGATCCGGCGCTGCTTTCCGAAATTGAAGGAACAGTGGAGATATCCGAGAGGGAAGGAACAAGGCTGATAACTATAGTTGCATCACATGAGAAACGGGAATATGCGGTCCCTTACGAGACAAGGCTGCACGTTGCCAACGGAGACAAGGTAAGCCTTGGGCTGCCTCTTACCGACGGCAGCATCAACCCGCATGACCTGCTAAGGATACTCAATAAGAAAGCCGTCCAAACATTCCTGGTGGATGAGATCCAGAGGATATATACGAGCCAGGGGGTTTCCATCAATGATAAGCATGTCGAGGTCATAGTAAGGCAGATGACCAGTAAGGTGAGGGTGGTGAATCCGGGTGATACCACGCTCCTTCCGGGTGAACTTCTGGATACGGCGGAGCTTGAGAGGATAAATGCTGCCTCAAAAGGCGAGCATGCAAGCGCGACCGAGGTTCTTCTTGGAATAACAAAAGCCTCGCTTTCAACTGAATCGTTCATATCTGCCGCTTCTTTCCAGGAAACCGCGAGGATATTAACAGATGCGGCAATAAAAGGAAGAATTGATAAGATGTACGGACTAAAAGAGAACGTTATTATCGGGAAGCTTATCCCTGCGGGGACCGGTTTCTCGGCTTTCAGGAGCGTTGAACTTGTGCCATTCATGTTGAGTGGCGCAACCGCGCCGGAAGCGGAGGTCAGCTAATGCCAACGATAAATCAGTTGATCCGGCACAGCAGAAAGGCGAAAAGTTTTAAGAGCAAAGCTCCTGCCTTGTTCGGGAACCCCTTCAAAAGAGGCGTTTGTATCAGGGTTTATACAACGACACCGAAAAAACCTAATTCAGCACTGAGAAAAGTCGCGAGAGTAAGGCTGACGAACGGCATGGAAATATCGGCTTACATACCAGGCGTCGGGCACAACCTTCAGGAACACTCTGTGGTGCTTGTGCGCGGCGGCAGGGTAAAGGACCTTCCGGGAGTAAGGTACCATATAGTAAGGGGCACTTTTGACACCAGCGGCGTTGAAAACCGCAAGCAGGGGCGCTCAAGATATGGCGCAAAGCAGCCAAAGGCAGCAGCCAAAGGAGCAGCTTAAACACTTATGCCAAGAAGAGGGAACATTGTAAAAAGAAAAATATTGCCTGACGCTGTATACAGCAGCATCCTTATACAGAAGTTCATCAATAAATTATTCTGGGAAGGCAAGAAAAGCAAGGTTGAAAAGATATTATACGCAGCTCTTGATATAGCTGCGGAAAAGCTCAAGAAACCCCAGCTGGAGATCTTTGAGAAAGCTATTAATAATGTAAGGCCGTTGATGGAGGTCAAGCCAAGAAGGGTAGGGGGCGCGACATATCAGGTTCCAATAGAGGTGAGCACCGAGAGGGGCCAGGCCATATCGATGAAATGGATAAGAGGGAATGCCAGGGCCAGGGCCGGACATTCAATGCAGGAAAAACTTTCGGCCGAATTGATCGACGCGTTCAATAATACCGGCGCATCCATGAAAAAGCGTGAGGATACGCATAAAATGGCGGAAGCGAACAAGGCGTTCGCTCACTTCAGGTGGTAAAGAGGATATTATGGTAAGGACACATCCGATAGAAAAATACAGGAACATAGGCATAGCGGCTCATATAGACGCAGGCAAGACCACAACAACCGAGCGGATGCTTTTTTATTCCGGAAAGATCCATAAGATCGGCGACGTGGATGACGGGACGACCGTGACAGACTGGATGGTCCAGGAGAGGGAACGCGGCATTACTATCACTTCTGCCGCCATCACGACATTCTGGAAAGGATACAGGATAAATATCATAGACACTCCCGGTCACGTTGATTTTACAGTTGAGGTGGAAAGATCCTTGAGGGTACTCGACGGCATGGTCGGGGTTTTCTGCGCTGTGGGCGGTGTCCAGCCCCAGTCGGAAACGGTCTGGAGGCAAGCCGCAAAGTATAAGGTCCCGACATTAGCGTTCATCAACAAGATGGACAGGATCGGAGCCGATTTCTTCAAATGTGTCAAACAATTAAAGGACAGATTACACGCGAATCCGGTGCTTCTCCAGATACCGATCGGCGCTGAGGATAAGTTCATGGGCCTGGTCGACCTTATAGAAATGAAAGCGATTACATTCGAGGATGAGCTTGGCGCGGCCCCGAAAGTTGGCGAGATACCGGCGGAACTTCTTGATGACGCAAAGAAATACAGGGAGAAATTAATTGAAGCAGCCGCGGAATATGATGACGCGACCCTTGAGAAATACCTTGAAAAACATACTCTTTCCAACGAAGAGATCAAGAGAGGGATAAGAAAGCTTACGATAGACTGCAAAATAGTGCCGGTTACCGTCGGCACGGCGCTCAAGAACAAGGGAGTTCAGCCGATGATGGATGCCATAATCGATTATCTTCCTTCACCGAGCGATGTCGCAAGCGTGAAAGGATTGAACCCGAAGACCGGGGTCGACGAGGAACGCCCTCCAAAGGACGATGCTCCGTTCTCCGCGCTCGCGTTCAAGATAATGACGGATCCTTTTGTTGGCAGACTTATATTCTTCAGGGTATATTCCGGCGTTCTTAATTCCGGTTCGTACATTTTAAACTCAAGCAGGGATTCAAAAGAGCGGATCGGGCGCATACTTCAAATGCACGCGGATAAGAGGGAGGAGATCGACGCGGTACACGCGGGCGATATCGCCGCGGCGGTGGGATTAAAAGGCACGGTCACCGGCCATACGCTGTGCGACGAAGCCAGCCCTATCATACTTGAATCCATTGTCTTCCCTGAGCCCGTAATATTCGTCGCAATAGAACCAAAGACAAAAGCCGACCAGGAAAAACTGGGAGTCGCTTTAGGACGTCTCGCGGAAGAAGACCCCACGTTCAGGATAAGGACCGATATCGAAACAGGTCAGACCATCATCTCCGGTATGGGTGAACTTCACCTGGAGATCATTGTAGATAGATTAATGAGGGAATTCCGTGTTGATGCCAACGTTGGCAAACCGCAGGTCGCTTACAAGGAAACCATCAAGTCCGTTGCTGAGGCCGAAGGCAAGTTCATCAGACAAACAGGAGGCCGTGGACAATATGGCCATGTTTACCTTAAAATTGAGCCATTGCCCGAAGGCTCGCCTGAAAACTTTGAATTTGTGAATAAGGTGGTCGGCGGCTCGATACCAAAGGAATATATTCCTGCGGTAGAGGATGGTGTCTCTGAAGCGCTGACAACCGGGGTTCTCGCGGGTTTCCCCGCGCTTAATATAAGAGTTACGCTTTTTGACGGATCTTTCCACGAGGTTGACTCATCGGAAATGGCCTTCAAGATAGCAGGGTCAATGGCTTTCAAGGACGCGTTCATGAAGGCAAAACCCATATTGCTTGAACCTATAATGAAGGTTGAAGTTGAGACCCCGGAACAATATATGGGTGATGTTATCGGAGACCTTAACAGCAGGAGAGGGCAGATCGAAGGGATGGAATCCAGAGCCGGCATACAGGTGATCCGGGCAAGCGTTCCACTTTCCGATATGTTCGGTTACGCGACCGCTCTAAGGTCCAAGACCCAGGGAAGAGGTATATATACCATGGAATTTTCAAGATATATGGAAGTTCCTAAGAACATATCCGAGGGGATCATCTCAAAGGCGCAGGGAAAGTGAGCAAATGACAAGGCAGAAGATAAGGATCAGATTAAAAGCATATGACAGCAGACTGCTGGACCAGTCGGCCGGCAAGATAGTTGATACCGCAAAGAGGGCGGGCGGGGTTGTTTCCGGCCCTATCCCTCTTCCCACCGACAAAGAAGTCTTCTGCGTGAACAGATCTTCGAATAACGACAAGAAATCGCGCGAACATTTTGAAATAAGGGTGCATAAGAGACTGATAGACATCCTGGACCCGGCCCAGCAGACAGTGGACGCGTTGATGCAGCTGGACCTGCCGGCGGGCGTTGATATTGAGATCAAATTGAAATAAAGGGAATAAAATGGCGGAAATCATAGGCAAGAAAATAGGCATGACGCAGATCTACACCAAAAGCGGGGCGGTTGAGCCTGTCACGGTTGTTGAGGCCGGACCTTGCGGTGTCGTGAACCTCAGGACAAAGGAAAAGGATGGATACATGGCGATCCAGCTTGGTTTTGGCAAACCAAAAAAGCAGACTAAAGCAAGAGAAGGCTATTTCAAGAAACTTGGCGCAAAGGAAAGTTACAGATACCTGAAAGAGTTCAGGAAAGATAATCTGGAAGGATATTCTTTAGGACAGGAAATAAAAGCTGATTCGTTCAAGATGAACGAAGTCGTGAGTGTTATCGGCATATCCATCGGGAAAGGATTTCAGGGCCCGGTCAAGAGGTATCATTTTAACAGGCATCCGATGAGCCACGGATCCAAGTCACACAGGATGCCGGGATCATCGGGGTCAGGTACAGGGGTCGGGCATGTCTGGAAGGGAAAACGCAGAGCGGGGCACATGGGATTTGACAGGGTCACAATAAAAGGCCTTGAAGTGCTTTATATCGACGCGGCAAAGAATGTTCTGGGGATCCGCGGCAGCGTTCCCGGTCCAAAAGGGAACCTGCTCCTCATAAAGGGCACCGGGATCATCGCGGGGCCAAGGGTCAGGAGGATCGCTACGGCGCGGCTTGAGAAAGCAGCCAAGATAGCGGCGAAAGAGGCGCCGGCAAAAAAATAAAAGATATGGTAAAACTTAATTTATATTCGAACGACGGGAAGATCTCAGGAGGCATGGAAGCTTCCGACAGGATATTCTCGTCGCCGGAGAACGAGCATCTGGTAAATGATACCCTTAACTGGTACCTTGCCTCCAGCAGGCAGGGAAATGCCTGCGCGAAGACAAGGGCGGAGGTATCGGGCGGCGGCAGAAAGCCCTGGCGCCAGAAAGGCACCGGCCGAGCCCGGATCGGTGACAATAGAGCTCCGCACTGGAGGAAAGGCGGCGTCACGTTCCCGCCGAAGCCGAGGGATTATTCATTCAGCTTGCCGATCAGGACAAGAAAGGCGGCTATAAGGACGGTTCTTTCCGACAAAGCAAGGTCAGGAAAAATAAAGGTGGTCGACACGATCGTCCTGGAGCGATCAAAGACAAAGGAAATGGTAAAGCTTCTTAAGGGCCTTGGTCTGGGCGGAAGTGTCCTGATCGTTATTGAAAAGGATAATGAGCAGATAAAACGCGCTTCAAGGAACATAAAAGGGATCGAAGTGTCCCTTGGGCGAGCGCTTAATGTTTACGATCTCTTAAAGCATGATGAGATATTGATGACAAAGGAATCGGTCACGATCCTTGAGGAGGCGTTTAAGTGATGTACGATCCTCATCAGATCATAAGCGGCCCGATAGTGACCGAAAAAAGCTCAGGATTAAGGGCAGAGTCCGTATATGTCCTGAGGGTATTGAAGGACGCCACTAAATCCCAGATAAAGAATGCTATAAAGAAAATATTCGGGGTTGACGCTCTATCGGTGAACACTACAAAGGTGAGGGGAAAAGTAAGAAAGCTTGGAAGAAATATGGGGATGACATCCGGATGGAAAAAGGCTTATGTAAAGATCAAGCAGGGTCAGAAGATCAAGGAACTGGAGGCAAACGCGTAATGCCCGTTAGAGAAAGAAGATCATTGACCAACGGCCAGAGAGGAAGAGTGGACCTGGATTACAGCGAGCTCACCACCTCTAAGCCGGAAAAATCGCTGCTTAAAAAAGTTAATAAGACGTCCGGAAGGGACTGGCGCGGAAGGATCAGCTCAAGGCATAAGGGCGGCGGCAATAAAAAAGCTTACAGGATAATCGATTTCAAGAGGAATAAAGATAATGTGCCGGCAAAGGTAGCGTCAATTGAATACGATCCTTTCAGGAACGCGTTCATTGCGCTCCTTAACTATATGGACGGTGAGAAACGGTATATTCTCTCCCCGCTAGGGCTCAAGGTGGGAGACACTGTCATGTCCGGGCCGGAAGCTGACATCAAACCCGGCAATGCATTGCAGATAAAGAACATACCTGTTGGCACGATGATTCATAATGTTGAGCTTTCAGCCGGCAGAGGCGGGGCTCTTGCAAGAGCGGCAGGCGCTTTTGTTTCCCTTGTGGCTAAAGAAGGTAAATATGCCACGATTAAGCTGCCCTCCGGCGAACAGAGGCTTGTGCACGTGGAGTGCCGCGCGACGGTAGGACAGATCGGGAATCTGGACAGCAAGAACGTGGTGCTTGGCAGGGCAGGCAGAATGAGGCATCTGGGAAGGCGTCCGGGGGTTCGAGGCGTTGCCATGAATCCTTGTGATCATCCTCACGGCGGAGGGGAAGGAAGGTCGCCGATCGGCAGGCCTTCGCCGGTAACACCCTGGGGTCAGCCTACTCTTGGATTCAAGACGAGGAAAAAGAGAAAAATAAGCGACAGGTTCATTATCATGAGGAGGGCTTAATTTGACAAGATCTTCAAAGAAAGGGCCGTTCGTCGATTACCATCTGCTTGAAAAGATCAACAGGATGGAGAAGAGCGGAGAAAAGAAGATGATAAAGACATGGTCCAGACGATCGGTCATCATACCCGAAATGGTGGGTTATACTATCGCAGTGCATAACGGCAATAAGCATCTGCCAATTTACATTACGGAGAACATGGTGGGAAGCAAGCTGGGGGAATTCGCTCCCACCAGGACTTTCCGCGGGCACGGAGTGCCGACCGGGAAAACAACGGCATTAACATAAATATGAAAGTAAAAGCGCAAACTAAATATGTAAGGGCATCGGACAGAAAAGTAAGATTTGTGGCCGAGCTCATAAAAGGAAAACCTGTGAAAGAGGCGGCTACGATTCTTTCATACCTTCCGCATTACGGCGCGAGGCTCCTTTATAAGGTCCTAAAGTCGGCGGTAGCCAACGCAAAGCATAATTACAAGCTATCTGATGATAATCTTTTCGTGTCACAGGTCATGATCGACAGGGCGACACCTTATAAAAGATTCCATCCAAGGGCAAAAGGAAGCGCTTTCCCTATACTCAAAAGGCAAAGCCACATAACGATATATGTTGATTCCCGAACAGAGGGTCGGGGCAAGGTGAAGGAGAAGGAGGAAGTCAGTGGGACAAAAAGTTCATCCTAGGGGATTCAGGCTCGGGGTAATAGAGACCTGGGACTCCATCTGGTTCGCGGGCAAAAAGGAGTACAGCTCCCTGATGCTGGAAGACCTTAAGGTCCGCAAATACATAAAACAGAACCTGTATAAGGCGGGCATCTCCAGGATAAAAATAAACCGGAGGGCGAACCAGATAGAGATAAATGTTTATTCCGCCAAACCGGGACTTGTGATCGGGCGCGGCGGCAGGGAAGTGGCGGCTCTCCGGGAAGAACTGGTCAAGCTCACAAAAAAGCAGGTAGAGCTGAACATCCAGGAGGAAAATAATCCCGAGACCTGCGCTCAACTTGTCGCGGAGAACATCGCTGTGCAGCTTGAAAAAAGGATAGCATACAGGAGGGTAATGAAACAGGCCGTTGCAAAGGCCCTGAGGTCCGGCGGCAAGGGTATAAAGGTAATGTGCGGAGGAAGATTGAACGGGGCTGAAATAGCAAGGAGCGAATGGTACAGAAAAGGAAGGGTCCCGCTTCAAACGCTAAGGGCAAGGATAGATTACGGCTTTGCGGAAGCGATGACGGTTTACGGCAAGATAGGCGTAAAGGTATGGATATACAAGGGCGATGCCCTTACAGAAAAGGAAGTCGCTGCCGGAGAAGTGGTAAAACCCACGGTAACTGTCATGGAAACGGTGAGCTGATATGGTGATACAGCCAAGAAAAGTCAAGTTCAGGAAGGACCAGAGAGGAAAAAGAAGGGGCATTGCGACCAGGGGGAATAGCCTTTGTTTTGGCGAATACGGGTTGCAGGCGCTGGAGACCTGCTGGCTTAAGACGAACCAGATAGAATCCGCAAGGAAGGCAGTAACGCATTTCGTTAAAAGGGGCGGAAAGTTGTGGATAAGGGTCCTTGCCGATAAATCCGCGACCGCGCGTCCGGCCGAGACAAGGATGGGCGGAGGCAAGGGTGATCCGGCATATTATGTCGCGGTAGTGAAGCCGGGCAAGATATTGTTCGAGCTTGCCGGCGTCACTAAGGCGGATGCGGTGGAAGCCATGAGGCTTGCGGGGCATAAGCTCCCGATCAAGACCCGGCTTGTTGAGAAAGGTGTAATATGGTAAAGGAAAACAAGGTAGATGATCTGCGGCAAATAAATGTCCCTGAACTCAAGGACAAGCTTGAAGCTGCCAGGAAAAACCTGCTTGAGCTGAGGCTGAAGAGATCGGAACAGAAGAATCCGCTCAAGCTGAGGTGGGTGCGCAGGGGTATAGCAAGGATCCTGACGTTAATAAAGGAAAAATCAACGGGAGGCGCAATTGAAAAGAGCAAATAGGAAGATAAGAAAGGGCATTGTCACCTCTGATAAGATGGCTAAAACGGTGGTCGTGCTTATCGAGAGGCACGTGCGGCATCCTTTATACCAGAAGGTGATAAAGCGCACAAAAAAGTTCAAAGCTCATGATGAGAACGAGATATGCTCCGTAGGGGACAGGGTGGAGATAATGGAAGTTAGGCCCATGTCCTCCGGAAAAAGATGGATCGTTCTGCAGGTGCTTGGCAAGAAGAAGGAAATTATAGAAGAAGAAGATAAGGGCATGCCGGCTCCAGTAAGGCGCGCACGCGCGGAGGAAAAGCAAATTGATACAAAACAGGTCTAGGCTTACTGTTGCAGATAACAGCGGTGCAAAAGTGGTAATGTGCATAAGGGCGCTTGGTTCTTCGAACAGGAGATGTGTCGGTGTCGGAGACCTTTTTACTGCTGTTGTAAAGGATGCTGACCCGAATATGACAGTTAAAAAGAGCGAAATTGTGCTTTGTGTTGTTGTAAGGGCTAGAAAACCGCTTCGCAGGGAAGACGGGAGTTACGTCAGGTTCGATGATAACGCGGCTGTTGTGATATCAAAGGACGGGAATCCCCGCGGGACAAGGATCTTCGGTCCTGTGGCAAGGGAACTCAGGGACAAGAATTTCATGAAGATAATATCTCTGGCGCCGGAGGTCGTGTAATGGGCGCAAGGCTTAAAAAGGGCGACACGGTAATGGTCATTTCCGGGAAGGACAAAGGAAAAAAGGGCAAGATCATAAAGATCCTGGAAGCGAGCGCCGTCGTTGAAAAAATGAACATCGCAAAAAAGCACCAGAAGCCCACAAAGAATTTTCCGGGAGGCATAATTGAGAAGCCCATGCCGGTGAATGTGTCCAAGCTGATGCTTGTATGCCCGAAGTGCAACGAGGCAACAAGGATCAGGTTTGACAGGGTAGAGGACAAACCGGTGAGAAAATGCGTCAGCTGCAAAGAAGTATTGGATAAGGTCAAATAAAAATGAAGAATTTAAAGGAAAGATATAAATCCGAGATAATCAAGGAAATGATGAAGCTTTTCGGCTACAAGAACCCGATGCAGGTTCCGCGCATATTAAAGATCGTGATAAACAGGGGCGTCGGTGAAGCCACCTTGAACCCCAAGGCGATCGACACCTCGGTTGCGGAACTTGCCGCGATAACCGGGCAAAAGCCGTTGATAACAAAATCAAAGAAATCCATCGCCGGGTTCAAGCTGAAGGAGAACACATCAATTGGCTGCAAGGTGACCATGCGCGGCCAGAGGATGTATGATTTTCTTGATAAACTGGTCAACATTTGTTTGCCCAAGATCCGTGATTTTAGGGGGATCAATCCGAAATCATTTGACGGTCACGGCAATTACACGCTGGGCATTAAGGAGCAGCTCATTTTCCCCGAGGTCATTTATGATAAAGTTGATAAGATAAGGGGAATGGACATAACAATCGAGACCAGCACGTCAAAGGATAATGAAGCGCTCGAACTTCTCAGGCTCATTGGCATACCGTTCAGGAAAGGATAATTATGGCAAAAAAGTGCAAGATCCTTAAATGGCAAAGAACGCCGAAGTTCCATGTAAGGCAGCATAACAGGTGCGCGATCTGCGGAAGACCCAGGGGTTTTATGCGTAAGTTCGGGATCTGCAGGATCTGCTTTAGAAGCATGGCGCACGAGGGCGTTCTTCCGGGTGTGACGAAATCAAGCTGGTAAATGGAGGGAATGAATGTATTTAACTGATTCGATAGGCGATATGTTGACCAGGATACGCAACGCTTTGCGCGTTGGCGATGAAACCGTTGATATTCCGGCCTCCAGGGTCAAATTGGCCATAGCGAACATATTGAAAGATGAGGGATTTGTTTCCAAAGTGGAAGCTCTTGCAAAAAGAAATAAGAAGATAATCAGGGTATCATTGAAATACGGCAAAAAGAAGAAAGGCGTGATAAGCGTGATAAAAAGGATAAGCACTCCCGGAAGAAGGATCTATTCAGGGAAAAATGCTATTCCAATGATCAGGTCGGGATTTGGTCTTGCGATCATTTCCACTTCCAAGGGCATCATGACCGATTCCAAGGCAAGGGAGCTGGGTGTTGGTGGAGAGGTTATTTGCCATGTTTGGTAGAGAGGTTTTATGTCAAGGATAGGTAAAATGCCGATCGAGGTGCCCAAGGGAGTCGATGTGAAGATCGAGGGCAGCTTAATTTCCGTTAAAGGGCCCAAGGGCGAACTTTCAATGGTCATCCCTTCGGTGATATCGTTTTCACATGAGGGCAGCAGCATCATCGTAAAAAGGATGAACGAGGAAAATAAAACAAGGGCGCTTCACGGCCTTTTCAGGATGCTTATAGCGAACATGGTCATTGGAGTATCAAAGGGATTTGAAAAAAAGCTTGAACTCTCCGGCGTGGGCTACAGAGCGAGCAAGCAGGGGACCAAACTTTCCCTGCAAGTGGGCTTTTCCCATCCCGTGGTTTTTGATCCGCCGCCGGGAATAGAGTTCAAGTTAGAAGGCCAGGAAAAGGTCCTGGTTTCCGGAGCCGACAAAGAACTTGTGGGGCGTGTCGCGGCTGGCATCAGGAGCACAAAGAAAGTGGAGCCTTATAAGGCAAAAGGCATAAAGTATTTCGGCGAATTCGTAAAGAGAAAAGCCGGCAAGGCCGCTAAAGCGGCAGGAGCTGCTACAAAGTGAAAGGCAAGCTGACAAAAAAGATAATCGGCACGAGTGAAAGGCCCAGGCTTTCTGTGTTCAGGAGCTGCGGCCATATTTATGCTCAGGTCATAGATGATGAAAAGGGCTGTACCATAGCTTCGGCATCCAACTTTACGAAGAAGGGTTCAAAGAAGCTAAGCAATGATGTTGAGTCAGCCAAAAAAGTTGGCGAAGAAATAGCAAAGCGCTGCATAGCGGCAAAGGTCACAAAAGTGGTGTTCGATAGGGGATCATACCTGTATCACGGAAGGGTCGCTGCGCTGGCCGAGGCGGCAAGAGCGGCGGGATTGAATTTTTAGGGGGTATTATGCAAAGGCAATATGAGGAAAAAGAACATAAAGAAAAAGTAGTCCAGATAAGAAGGGTTTGCAAGGTGGTAAAGGGCGGCAAAAAACTCGGCTTCAGGGCCGTGGTCATTATCGGCGACGAGAAGGGGACAGTGGGAGTCGGGGTTGGCAAGGCGAACGAGGTCTCTTCGGCGATAAGGAAATCCGTTGATGACGCAAAAAAACATCAGATAAAGGTCCCGATGATTGGAAAAACGATACCTCATGAGACAGAGGGCAGGTGGGGGGCCAGCAAGGTCATTCTAAGGCCGGCGCCGGCAGGAACAGGCGTTATCGCGGGGGGAGCGGTAAGGACGGTCCTTGAGCTTGCGGGGATCGCGGACATAGTGGCCAAATCCATAGGGGCTTCCAACTCGATCAACACGGCGCGGGCGACGATAGAGGGCCTCTTGACGCTAAAGACATTGGAAATCGAAAAGGAACTTCGCGGCAAAGATCTTGACGTGAAATTCATTCAACAGGGAGGAGCATTATAATGAAAATGGGAGAGCTGCATAAAGCAGAAGGGGCAAGAACAAAGAAAAAAAAGGTGGGACGGGGGACAAGTTCGGGGCACGGGAAAACTTCCGGCCGCGGACACAAGGGACAAAAGTCAAGACAGGGTGGAGGCGTCCGGCCGGGATTTGAAGGCGGACAAACCCCAATTTACAGGAGGCTGCCGAAAGAACAGGGATTTAAGAACCTGCTTTTCAAGAAGCATTTTACGATAATAAATGTCGGGCAGCTCAATGAATTCAAGGATGTTGTCAACAAGAAGACATTGATCGAGGCCGGAAGACTTGAAGAAGGAGAGCTTTTGAAGGTCCTTGGCGACGGCGCGTTGAACAAAGCGATCACTATTGAGGCGGATAGCTTCAGCGCGGGTGCTTTGAAGAAGATAAAGGAAGCGGGAGGAAAAGCAGTCACGTGTTAAATACGCTCTCTGGGATTTTTAATATCAAGGACCTGAGGAACAGGTTCCTGTTCACGCTTGGGATAATAATCATTTTCAGGCTGGGTGTTCATATGCCTATTCCCGGCGTTGACAGCGCCAAGCTTACTGCCATGTTCGGCGCGGGCAACCTTATGAACTTTTTGGACCTCTTCACAGGCGGCGCGCTTGTTAAGTTCTCCATTTTCGCAATGGGGATCGTGCCATACATCAACGCCTCCATCATATTCCAGCTTCTTACCGCGGTCATACCCCAGCTTGAAGAGCTGGCAAAGGAGGGTGAAAGCGGCAGGCGCCAGATAGCTCAATACACGAGGTATTTAACAGTGGTCCTTGCCGCGTTCCAGGCGTTTGGGATGGCCTTTTGGTTGAGAGGTGTGTTGCTGCCGGGTTATGGGTTCACCTATTTTCTGATCTCATGTGTCATACTTCTTACCGCGGGCACAAGCTTTGTTATGTGGCTAGGAGAGCTGGTCACGGAACATGGTATCGGGAACGGCGCGTCGCTCATAATCTTCATCGGCATAGTTTCCAGGATCCCAACGAACATCGGCCAGACGATGCTTTTGCTTAAGGGCGGGGCGAGTTTCATCGGAGTATTGGTACTGCTGGCAGTATTCATTCTGATGATCATATCGATAGTTATCATTAGCGAAGCACAGAGGAGGATCCCCGTGCAATACGCAAAGCGCATTATCGGGCGCCGTGTCTATGGCGGGCAGAGCACATATATTCCGCTCAGGATCAACCAGGGCGGAGTTATCCCGATAATCTTCGCTTCTTCGGTCCTTCTTTTCCCCGCCACTATCGCGCAATTCATACCATTGCCGTTCATGCAGTGGATAGCGGGCATGCTTTCGCCATCACAGTCGTTGTATATGGTCCTTTACTTTTTGCTCATATTCTTCTTCACGTATTTTTACACGGCCATCACATTTAATCCGAAGGACCTCTCGGAGAATATAAAAAAGTACGGCGGATTCATCATGGGGATACGCCCGGGAGCTCCCACAGCCGAATATCTGGAATCCATAGTGACAAAATTGACTTTCGTAGGAGCGCTTTTTTTGGCGGTTATAGCGATAATACCGACGATTGTTGAAGGTGTTACTCATATAACCACCTTTCAGGGTCTTGGAAGCACGGCGCTTCTTATCGTTGTGGGGGTTGCGCTTGACCTGGTGAGGCAGATAGAGACCCACCTTGTCACAAGGCAGTACGAGGGATTGCTGACTTGACGGGAGCCGATGTTTTTGTTCTGGCCGGGCCTCCGGGTTCCGGCAAGGGGACGCAGGCAAAGCTTCTTGCTCCCAAACTTGGCGTTCCCCATATATCACTGGGGGACCTGCTGAGGGAAGCGGTAAGGAACAAGACAAAGGTTGGCGAGGTTGCAAAGGGCTATCTGGAAGCGGGAAAGCTTGTTCCTGATCAGGTGGCGATAGATGTGGCGGAGGAAGCGGTCACTAAGAAAGAATGCGAGAACGGTTTTGTTATTGACGGCTTTCCGAGAACAGTGGAGCAGGCGAAGCTTTTTGACGGACTTCTCAGAAAGCTTGGCTTTAACTTGAAAAAAGTTTTGTACATTGACATTTCGCTGGAAGAGATCCTTAAAAGGCTTACAGGCAGGAGGAGTTGCGGCAAATGCGGGGCCGTTTACCATGTGCAGTTCAATCCTCCTAAGCGCGAGGATATTTGCGATAACTGCGCAGCTCCCTTAAGGCAGAGGCATGATGATACAAAAGAGGTCATAAAAGTGAGATACGACGTATACAAGGAGCAGACCTTTCCGATGATGGAGTATTACGGGAAAACAGGAAAACTGGCGCGGATAGATGGTTCAAAGCCCGTTAATGAGGTTTTTAAAGAGGTAAGCAAAGCGGTTGCATCTTGATGTCACAAGTAAAGACGGATGCGGAGATTGATAAGATACGCAAAGCTTGTCGGATCGCGGCTGAAATACTGGCCGAACTGAAAAGTTGTATCAAGGTTGACATAACGACAGCGGAGATCGAAGCGGTAGCGATAAGGTTGTTCAAGGAAAAAGACGCTATACCCGCTTTTATGGGATACAGGGGTTATAAGTATGCCACCTGTCTTTCCGTGAACGATGAGGTTGTCCACGGACTGCCGGGGAGCAGAAAACTTAAGGATGGGGACATAATCGGGGTGGATGTGGGCGCGATAGTGGATGGCTATTATGGAGACAATGCCGAGACCTTTCCTGTAGGGAAAATATCGGTAGAAGCGAAAAGGCTGCTTTCCACTACCAGGAACGCCCTTTACAAGGGGATAGCGGAGGCAAAAGACGGCGGTCATCTGGGTGACATATCTTTTGCAATTGAGAGCGAGGCTAAAAAGAACGGATTTTCGGTGGTCAGGGATCTTTATGGGCACGGTGTTGGCAAGAACCTGCATGAGGATCCGCTTATCCCTAATTACGGGAATAAGGGGACAGGCGTGATGCTTAAAGCCGGCATGACCCTTGCGATCGAGCCGATGTTGAACGTTGGGGGGCATGAGATAAAGACCCTGGACGATGGATGGACGATAGTTACGGCGGACGGCAGCCTGTCTGCTCACTTTGAGCATACGGTGCTTATAACAAAAGGAGTTCCGATAATTATGACCCGCCGGGAGAGCGAAAAATAGATGGTAAAAGATAAGGATGTAATCGAACTGGAAGGCGAAGTTACGGAAGCATTGCCGAATGCGCTTTTCAGGGTAAGGCTTGAAACAGGTCAGATGGTTTTGGCGCATGTTTCCGGCAAGATAAGGAAGAATTTCATCAGGATACTGCCCGGGGATAAGGTAAAAGTGGAATTATCCCCTTATGATCTGACAAGAGGGCGGATAACTTTTAGGGGCAAATAGGAGGCCATTATGAAGGTGAGAGCATCGGTAAAGAGGATCTGTGACAACTGTAAGGTTGTCAGGCGAAAAGGCAGAGTCAGGATAATCTGCAAGAACCCAAAGCATAAACAAAGGCAGGGGTAGGAGGAGTAAATATGGTTCGAATCTCTGGAGTAGATTTGCCCGCGAACAAAAGGATCGAGATAGGGCTTACATATATATACGGCATCGGCAGGGCGATGGCCCTTAAGATAATAGATCAGGCCAGGATCGATCCCGGCCGCAAAGCAAAGGACCTTACGGAATCCGAAGTTGTGGCTCTCAGGGACGTGATAAAGGATTACAGTGTGGAAGGGGATCTGCATAAAGAGGTCCAGATGAACATAAAACGTTTGATCGATATCGGATCATACAGGGGTATGAGGCATAAAAGAGGCCTTCCTTGCAGGGGGCAGAGAACAAAAACGAATGCAAGGACAAAAAGAGGCAAACGCAAAACGGTCGGCGCGGGCCACAAGAAAGTAGAAGCAGTAGCTAAGGAGTAATAAATTATGGCAGTTCCAGTAAAAAAGAAAAAAGAGAAAAAAAAGGTCGGCAGTGTGGGCGTGGCTTACATTCAGGCCACGTTCAATAACACCATAATTTCCATTGCGGATACAAAAGGTGATATCGTCGTATGGTCTTCTGCCGGCGGGGTCGGCTTCAAGGGCACAAAAAAGGGCACGCCATATGCGGCTCAATCCGCCGCCGAGGCGGCGGCACGCAGGGCGCTTGAAGCGGGAATAAAGGAAGTAAGCGTGCTTGTAAAAGGGCCTGGAGCAGGCAGGGAAACCGCGATCAGGGCGCTTCAGGGAGCGGGACTGGAGATCAGCTCCATAAAGGACGTGACCCCGATTCCGCATAATGGCTGCAGGCCCAGAAAAAAGAGAAGGGTGTAAAATATGGGACGACATGTAAAAGCTGTGTGTAGACTTTGCAGACGTGAAGGCAATAAGCTGTTCCTTAAAGGGGAAAGGTGTTACTCGGGAAAATGCTCCTTCAAGAGAAGGCCATACGCGCCGGGCCAGCACGGCCAGCTGCCGCTGAAGGCCTCGGAGTACAGCATAAGATTGAGAGAAAAACAGAAGGCAAGGAGGACTTACGGCATATCGGAGAGGCAGTTCAAGACATATTTTGAAAAATCACTCAAGTGGAGAGGCGTAACGGGGGAAAAACTGCTCGAGTTGCTGGAAAGGCGCCTTGACAATGTTCTGTACAGGCTTGGGTTTTCCTCTTCCCGTTCGCAGGCGAGGCAATTCGTCACGCACGGACATATAACTGTCAATGCGAAAAAGGTCAATATACCATCATTTCAGGTAAAACCGGGTGATGTGATAAAAGTAAAGGAAGCGATATCGGGCAAGATCAGAGCTATTCAGGAAAAAACGGCTGAGCGCAAGGCCCCGCCGTGGCTCAGCGTTGATCCCGCAGCGCTCGAGGGCAAAATGGAAACCGTACCCAAGAGGAGCGATATTGGTGAGCCGATAGCAGAATCGATGATCGTTGAGTTCTATTCAAGATAATCAAGTAATATAAAGGAGGAGTAATAATGATAATGATCGGGGAAAAGCCATGGGTAAAGTATGTTCCGCAGACGGAAAATTACGGGAAGTTCATAGTGGAACCGCTGGAGAGGGGGTACGGCTCAACACTGGGCAATACGTTGAGAAGGGTGCTTTTGTCGTCCCTTCCCGGGGCGGCCGTTACATCGATAAAGATCGATGGGGTTTCTCACGAGTTCTCTACTATTCCCGGGATCGTTGAAGACGTTCTGCAGATAATACTCAATATTAAGGAGATCGTTATACGTTCCCATACTGATGAGCCAAAAGTAGTAACGCTTAAAGTGAAAGGCAAGGGCCAGATAACGGCAAGCCAGATAACCCATGATGCCGAGATCGACATTGTGAACGGCGACCACGTGATCGCGAACCTTGAAAGCAACGGCAAGCTCAACATCGAAATGACAGTGGAGCGCGGCAAGGGTTATGTTGTTGCTGAGAGGAACAAGAAAGCCAACAAGGCCATCGGTACTGTGCCGATCGATTCCATATTCACTCCCGTACTCAAGGTGAACATCTCAACTGAGGAGGTCCGCGTTGGACAGGAGATCAATTATGACAGGCTTATCCTTGATGTTTGGACGAACGGCGCGATGTCCCCGGAGGATGCTGTAAAAGAGAGCGCGAAGATCCTGGCTAGGCATGTGGACATGTTCGTCAACATCGGGCAGCATGCCGAGTCATTGGGAATAGCTGTTTCTGGAAAGGAAGAAGCAAAAGAATCCATACTTGAGATGAACATAGAGGACCTGGAGCTTTCCGCTCGTTCTTCCAATTGCCTGAAAAAGGCAGGGATAAAGACGGTAGGAGAGCTGGTTGGATATTCAGAGGGCGATCTCATGAAGATCAAGAACTTTGGCGCCAAGTCCGCCAAAGAGGTGATGGAAAAACTGAAGGAATACAAGATGTCGCTTAAAGGAGAATCATCAGGGGCAGAGGGAGGCAAAGGTGAGGCATCGAAATAAGAACAGGAAGTTGAGCCGGCCGACCGACCAGAGGCTGGCAATGCTCAGGAGCATAGTAACCTCGCTTTTCATTCACGGACGCGTCGAGGTTACCGTTACACGGGCGAAAGAGGCAAGAAAAATGGCGGAAAGGCTGATCACGCTCTCAAAGTATGGCGACATTCCATCAAGGAGAAAGGTTTTCTCAATGATCAGGGACAGAAGTCTCATAAAAAGGATGTTCACAGAATTTTCTGTAAGGTTTGAGGGCAGGGCAGGCGGATACACCAGAATAGTCAAGACCGCATCCCATAAGGGTGATAATGCCCCGATGGCAGTACTTGAACTTGTTTGAGGAACATTAAGGTAGTTTTTGGTTATGACGGGAGCGGCTTTTTTGGCTCCCAGGCTCAGAAAGACAAGGGCACCGTTCAAGGTTCGCTGGAAGAGGCGATATTTAAGCTTACGGGAGAGCATATCAGGGTCACCCTTGCCGGTCGCACTGATAGAGGCGTACACGCGTTAGCTCAGGTAGCGAATTTTACGACAGGTTCATTGATACCGGGGCAGCGTTTTGCGGCCGCATTGAATTCCAGGTTAGAGAGCGGGATACGGGTTTCCAGGTCAGAAGAGGTCCCGCTTGGATTTGACGCGAGGCGTGATGCCAGGATAAGGGAATATATTTACCTTGTCTATAATGGAGATGATTTCCCGGTGATGTACTGGGACAGAGCTCTTAATATCACGGAAAAACTTGATATTAAGAGGATGGAAGAGTCCTGTAAGGTTCTGATGGGGCGTCATGATTTCAGGAATTTTTGTTCAACCGGAAGCAGCCAGAACCATTATGTGAGGCATATCCATGAGCTGGATATCCGTACAGTAAAGCCGGAATTTGGCGGCGGGCGGCTCATATCGATAAGGATCAAAGCGGATTCGTTCCTTTATAAGATGGTCAGGTTCATTGTAGGCGTCTTGATCGAGATAGGTTCAGGAAGAAAACCGGTCACTTTCATGAAGGAGCGTATGAACGGCAAGGCCAGCAAGGAAAGAGCAAGAGTTGTTGCTCCTTGCGGGCTTTATTTAAGTGAGGTAAAATACTAATTCTATTATGAAAAGAACGGATACATACAGCACAAAGTTATCGGAAATAAAAAGAAAGTGGTATTTGATAGATGCCAAGGGGAAAACGCTCGGGCGATTGGCCGGCAGAGCAGCGCAGTTATTGTCCGGAAAGGGCAAGGTACTGTACACGCCGCATCTGGATACGGGTGATTTTGTTGTCGTAATAAACGCTTCCGGCGTGGTTGTTTCGGGCAAGAAGGAAACGCAGAAAATGTACTTTACACATTCGGGATATCCAAAAGGAGATAAGCTTTTAAACTTTACAAAGCTAATGTCAATCCATCCCGATAAAATAATCAGGCAGGCGGTGTGGGGCATGCTTCCGCAGAACAGGCTGGGCAGGGCGATGTTGAAGAAACTAAAGATCTATGCGGGCGCGACCCACGAACAGCAGTCCCAGAAACCGGAAGAAATAAGTTTATAAAGGATGACCATGAAAAAAGAAGATAAAAAACAAGCTAAAAAAGAGATCAAGAAAAAGGCCGCTGTGACTGCGGCAAAAAAACCGGCCATCAAGCCAAAAAAAGAGGTCAAAAAACCGGCTCCCGCGATAAAGCATGAAATGAGACCTAAAAAACCTCCAAGAGCAGCTGCGGAAGCGGAGAAAAAACCTGAAAAAGTCGCGATCGTCGAAGAGAAGAAGGCCGAGCCAAGGCATGCTCCGGAAAAAAAGAAACCTCCAAAGACAGTTCAGTACCATGGGACAGGCGGAAGAAAAACCTCCATAGCCCGCGTATGGATCTCCCCGGGAACGGGCAATTATATGATAAACGGAAGGCCAATGGAACAATACGCCGTCGGGAGAAAAGTCCTGTGCAACATGGCAATGCAGCCCTTTGTGCTGACAAATACTATCGGCAAGTACGATGTTAATGCGCATGTTAAGGGGAGCGGATATGCTTCCCAGATCGGTGCTGTAAGGCAGGCTGTATCAAAAGCGATCATAAATGCAAGCCCTGAGCTGAGGCCGATATTGAGAAAAGCAGGCCTATTGACAAGGGATCCGAGGGTCAAGGAAAGAAAGAAATACGGCCAGAAGCGCGCGAGAAAAAGATTCCAGTATTCTAAGAGGTAACATATGACCCGAGAAAACATTGGCGGAAAGGAAACTCGCTCCCATTTTGAGGATTATAGGGGAGGGAACCTTCCCGATCCTTATATTTCGGGCAAAGGTCTCCCGGAGCCTACCATATGTCCTACCTGCGAAGCTGTATACCATAAAAAACACTGGAGATTTGACAAGGCTCTGCTCACAGAAGCAAAGAAAAATCCGAAAGTACATTTTCAGAAATGTCCCGCTGACAGGAAGATAGAAGATCATTATGCAATGGGGAAGGTCCTCCTTTCTGGCGCCTTCATAAACGAGCATCTTGAAGAGCTGGTCAATATCGTCAAAAGCGAGGAACGAATGGCCAAAGAGAATAATCCATTGGATAGATTGATGTTGGTCGAAAAACGTAATGGCGGTCTTTATGTTGAAACCACTTCTGACGCGTTGGCTACCAGGATAGGCCATCATCTGAAAAAGTCCTATAAGGGCGGAGATGAGGATTTTAAGTTCCGCCTGGGAGACAAGTTCGTGGAAATTCACTGGCACAGAGATTAATTGTTAAGATAATACATTTATAATCCAAAATTAGAAGGGAAGATGTAAAATGGCAATGAAGCAGTATCTTTTGATCCCTGGCCCCACACCTGTCCCACCGGAGGTCCTGTCCGCATTAAGCCACCCGATGATAAACCACAGGAGCTCGGATTTTAAGGCGGTACTGTCCGAGGTAACGGAAGGATTAAAATGGGCTTATCAGACAAAAAATGATGTCCTTATTCTTACAGCGTCTGGAACAGGGGCGATGGAAGCGGCCCTCGTTAACACTTTGTCTCCAGGAGACAGGATCATAATTGCCAATATCGGTGCATTTGGATCAAGGTTTATGAAGATAGCGAAGGCATACGGGTTGAACGTTGATGAAATAAAAGTAGAGAGAGGGAAGGCTGTTGACCCAAAGGATATCGATGCGAAGCTTAAAGCCGACAAGAACAAGGATATCAAGGCGGTAGTGTTCCAGCAGAACGAAACCTCTACCGGCGTTATCAATGACGTTAAGTCGATAGCGGCAGTTGTAAAGGACCACGGAGCATTAACGATCGTGGATGCCGTGTCAGGCCTGCTGACCGCGGACCTGAAAACAGATGAATGGGGTCTCGATGTTGTTGCTGCCGGATCGCAGAAAGCTTTCATGGTCCCTCCGGGGCTTTCGTTCGTCAGCATGTCAGAGAGGGCATGGAAGGCTTACGAAGCGTCAAAGATGCCAAGGTTCTACTTTGACCTTGGCGCGGCAAAGAAGTTCGCGGCTACCGGTGAAACGCCGTGGACGCCCTGTCTTACAATAGCTTTCGGCATGCAGGTTTCTTTAAGAATGTTGAAGAGCGAAGGGCTGGAGAACATATTTTCACGCCATGACAAACTATCAAAAGCTGTCAGGGCAGGGGTCAAAGCCCTCGGATTCGGGCTTCTTACAGAAGACAGCTGCGCATCCAAAGCGGTAACACCCGTAGTCCCTCCCGCAGGCATTGATGCTGAGGCATTGAGAAAAGCCGTCAGGGAGCAGTATGGGGTTGTGCTTGCGGGCGGCCAGGAGGACCTGAAGGGAAAAATATTCAGGATCGGCCACCTTGGATATATAGACAAAATGGACATTGTAGCCGCATTCTCTGCACTTGAGATAGTGGGCTCGCAGATGGGCGCAAAGATAAAGATGGGCAGCGCTGTTGCCGCGGTGGAGGAAATGTTGAGATGAAGGTTTTAGCAAGCGATAAAATAGCGGAAAGCGGATTAAAAAAGCTCAGAGATGCCGGTTTTGAAGTGGACATGAAGACCGGGCTGCCGGAAGAAGAGCTTGTCAAAATCATCCCTGAATACGATGCGCTTGTCGTGAGGAGCGAAACAAAAGTCACGCCCAAGATTATAGAAGCAGGGAAAAAACTCAAGATAATCGCAAGAGCTGGAGTTGGTGTTGATAATGTTGACCTTCCAAGCGCAACAAAAAGGGGCATAATTGTCGTTAATTCTCCGGAAGGAAATACCATAGCGGCGGCGGAACATTCATGGGCTATGCTGCTTGCAATGTCGCGCAATATTCCACAAGCCCAGGCCTCTCTGCGGGCCGGGAAATGGGAGCGATCAAAGTTCACAGGAGTTGAGGTGTATGGAAAGACGCTCGGCGTTCTTGGCCTTGGCAAGATAGGCAGCCATGTGGCGGCTTATGCAGTGGCCTTCGGCATGAAAGTTATCGCATATGATCCTTTTGTAACCAAGGAATATGCGGATAAGCTCGGAGTGGAGCTAAAGGACATCGATTCCGTCATCAGGGAATCGGATTACATCACACTGCACCTTCCAAAGAACAAGGATACAGCCAATCTTATCAATGCGGAAAAGATCAAGATAATGAAGGATGGCGTCAGGATAGTAAATTGTGCAAGGGGCGGGATCATAAATGAGAACGATCTTGCAGAAGCGCTTAAGTCTAAAAAAGTTGCCGCCGCGGCGATCGACGTGTTTGATAAGGAGCCGCCTGAATCAACCAATCCATTGCTTGCCCTGGATAATTGCATTACCGTCCCCCACCTTGGGGCGGCAACGGTGGAAGCGCAGGTGAATGTTGCTATCGATGTTGTTGAGCAGATCATAGACGTCCTGAAAGGCGGATCGGCCAGGGCTGCGGTTAACATACCGTCCATGAAGCCCGAGGTCCTTAAGGCCGTTGCGCAGTACATGAAACTTGCGGAAAAAATGGGCAGCCTGGCAGGCCAGATATCAGAAGGCGCCATTACCGAGGTCAAGATAGGCTATTTCGGCGAAGTCGGCGGCAAGGACACGGCTCCTCTCACGGTTGCGGTGCTAAAAGGCCTGCTTGAAAAAGCAATGGAGGAGGGCGTGAACTTTGTGAATGCGCCCATCGTTGCCAAGGAGCGCGGTATTAACATAACTGAGAGCAAAAGCACCGAATGTTTTGACTTTGCCAACAAGATATCGATATCCGTTGGCACTGATGATAAAAAGAGGAAAGTGGAAGGCTCTCTCTTCACCACTTTGGGAGAAAGAATAGTTAACATCGACGGCTTCAGCGTGGACGCGATACCTTCGGGGCATTTGATAATTGCATCCAATATTGACCAGCCCGGCATGATCGGGCAGGTCGGGACCGTCCTTGGCAAGAACAACGTCAATATCGCCGGCATGGAAGTGGGCCGCAATAAAGCCGGAGAAAAAGCCGTCATGGTGCTGAATATTGACGGTCCGGTTTCAGATAAAGTATTGAAGGAACTTGAAAAAGTAAAAGGGATACACTCCGCGAAGCTAGTTTCTCTATAAAAATAATCCCCTTCCATTTATTTTAGAAATACAATGAAATCCTTCGTTGAATATATCGATAAAGACACAGAATGATGTTTTAGGAGGATGTTCAATGGGAGGAACAGCCGCTGTATTTTCCAATAGAAGGATGATGCATATTAGGGATGCTGTGCAGGTCCTTCAGGGAAAACTGCCTCATGCTCCTGTGGATACACTGGTAAGGTTCGCCCGCGGAGTAAGGGCGCTGGGAGCATACCGTCACCTTCTGAATAATAAGGGAATGGTCACTTTCAAACTTGCCGAGGAGATCATATTCCTGCCGCGTCCATCACTAAGTCAGATGGAGGACTGGCTGCCGCAGCTGCCGTCGGCGAAAGATCCAAAACTGAATCTATTTAACCCTCCTTTTTCCAAAGAAACGCTGAAGGATCCTCGGTTCCGTGATTTTAAAAAAGCGTTCAGCTGGGGGTACGGCAAACAAATAATCCAGATAGCTGATGGCTGCTGGAACAACTGCCTGATGTGCGCCGCTTCTGCCGGCAATAACAATTTAAAATTCATGCCCTTCCCGATGGTCCTTTTGTTGGCTAAACAGCTGCTTGATAGAAAATCTGGGGCCAGGCCGGAGCTTTATGAGGGCAGCGATGTCATGCAGTGGCGTGATGTTGAATTTGACGCTGATTATGGCGACCTGGTCACACAGTTAAAGGAAATGGGGATCCCTCTGGCCGGACCGATGACGACCGGATTCTGGCCAGGTGATGAGTACGCTGAGGAAGCGGCAGTAAAATATGCGTTATCAGGGGAGCCAATCGGCTTGTCGGTACACGTGCTGCATAAAGAGATATTCCCGACGCCGGATTCCACTCCCAATGAACAATGGCTCCAGAAATGGGCTGAAAGATACGCCCATTTTATTAATATCAATGGGCTGAAGCCGGAAGTATGTCTTCTTGGGGTCCATCCGGAATCAAAGATATCTGCTAATCCGTATTTTGGCTGGGAATATATATCAGAGTTCTATACAAAAAGAATTTTACCCCTGATCGGACCTGAATTGCAGGCCGAGTATCGCAGTATTGGCATACCAATGAATCCTCTTCTGATGCAGGTCTTAAATCGTAAGAAGAAGACAAAAGTTGAACTTGGTTCATTTCATCCGGAAGGGAGGGCATTCGATACGCCATATTTCCCAAAGAAGAGATCAGAGAGCCCGGACGGCATATATCACAGCATCTGGGGATTAGGCAATGAAGGTGCGATCACTCTTAAGGTTGGCACGGATGGAACAGCATCGGCTTTGATGAGGCCAAGGTGGGTGGAAATGCCGATGAATCCGCAGCCCGTACCTTCGCAGACAGTCGGAGAGCTATTCCCTGCTCCGCGGTCTCCGGAGTTCAAGGATTTTCTAAGAAAACTTTTCTTTGAGGCATGTTATCCTCATGGATTCTTTGATGACACGATCGATCTCTGGGCAAATATTTTCCCGAAGTACGATTTCAGGAAGATCCAGGGAATGTTCGCGCGCGCCGGCAAGCCGCCTCTACTCTCAGATAAAAATTGCCGTAGTTTTCATCAGCATTTGAAGCATCTCCCTGTTGTATCGAGCAAACTGTATTATAAGTTCCATATTGACGATTTAAAGGGCGGCGACATATCACTAAAAGAAGGAGGCCCTTTCAGTAGATATTTATATTCTTTGTATACTCCAACAAGAGGAGCAATTCATAATCAACCAGTTGAAAGAGAGGCTAATCCTTTGAGCGGTGCTAACGGCGAGAGCCAAAAAATGTTCCTGATGAGCTTTGAGGAGGGAAAGAAGGCCATTGAAAGGCTGGAAGAATCGGCTGATCTGCTAGAGGCCATAAAGAACAAGAATTGCACTGAAGCGCAGCTGGAAGAGGCATATAAGATACTGAAAGATCTGTCTCTTCTTTCTCCTACCTTTTATCTGAACGTCCTTGAGCTGCAGACAGTAACCACATTAGGATTCAGAGCCCGCCTCTGAAGCTCCCTGATACTTTTCTAAAAATTTCCCCAGAAAAAGTGAAATCTTTGTCAAAATTGATCGATATAAATACGTGGATTAATAAGGAGGATGAATTGATATGACTTTAGTATCGGCAAAAGTATTATATAGAGCAGGTCAAAGCCCTTTTGCTTCGCGGGCAATCAATAGTTTTGGAAAGGCGGTCAACGCTTGTTATAGGAGAGGCGTGTATTATCGTGCAAAAATGTTAAAGGACAGATCTTTGACAGCCGTTTTCAGTGAATCAGATCCTGTCAAAAAAGAGATACTGCTGAAGCAAGCGATACCCGATATCTGGGCGACGGGGCTTTCAAGGTCAATTTCCACGATACTTGTGTCAAAGAACGCGAATGAAATATTGAAGGCTTTTGCCAGGATCGCAAGTTTTGACAGAAAAAGGATAGCGCAAGCGGCAAACCGTTACCTGAAAAAGGAGGAAAGTGTTAAAAAGGATGATAAATCAGGTCCTCTTAAAGGCTGGGAAGAATCCGATATTATTCGCATAGCGGCCAGGCATATAGCAAAGGTGGGGGAATATCAGAAGGCGTTGGATGTGGCTCGCACGATAGACAATCTGTTCATAAAAGTGTTCGCGATCACCGACATTACAGTTGCGATGGATGATGCCCCGCGCGCAGGCAGACCCAGGATCGAACCGCATGAACTGGATAGCTTGCTCAAGGAAGCTTCAAAATATGCGGAAAAGATCACGAATGATATTTTAAGGAAAGTCGCTCTGGATGAAATAGAAAATAAAAGGATCTATTTTGGCCTGGAGACACTCGAAGCTTAATATTTGAAGCCTCGCATTTTTTCTGTTAATATAGCCTCAATATGTCCACATATGAGAAAGCAAAAAGCACTTTCAGGCGCATCTTCAAGCGCAAACAAAAAGTCGGCGTAGCTTTTGGCGGAGGCAACTCCCGCGGGGCTGCGCATGCCGGCGTCCTTAAGGTCCTTGTTGAGAATAAGATCCCCATTGATCTGATAGCCGGCACTTCGAGCGGCGCGTTCATTGGGGCGCTTTTCGCCGGCGGGATGAGCGTGGAAGATATCATAAAGTATGCCAAAACCTCCGATTGGCTTTTCAAGATCACAAGATTAGATTTTTCAGGGGCTTGGCCCATATCCGTGGAAGGGATAGAGGAATTCCTGAAGAATCATATTGGCAATAAGAACATTGAGGCTTTGCGGATACCATTTTGGATCGCTGCAACCGATTACATGACAGGGGAAAAAGTCGTATTAAAGAAGGGGAATATGGCGCGCATTGTGCGGATAAGTTCATCTGTCCCGGGCGTGTTCGCTCCAGTGGAGTTCGAAGGCAGGTATTTGATGGATGGTTTGATGACCGATAATGTGCCGGCTGATATTGCGAGGGAAATGGGCGCAGATTACGTAATAGCGATAGATGTTGTGCCCGACGTGGTGCTTAAGGAAAAGCCGAAGAACATCCGCCAGATCATTGAAAGGGCGATCGATATCGCTTCAAGGGACCAAAGCAGGAACCTGGCCAAATATGCTGATGTGGTAATCCTCCCAGTTAAAGAGAACATTTCCCCGTTGGATTTCAACAGGGGGGAGTATCTGATAAGGGCAGGGGAGGAAGCCGCGAGAAGCGTTATCGGAAAGATCAAGAGCGACCTGGGGATCTCTTAATTTTTTATCCCGTATGCCACAAGCTTTGATATTAGAGTGGTCCTGTGTATCCCAAGGGTATTTGCTGTAAGCGTCTGATTGCCGCCGCATGCTTCAAGCGCTTTTTTTATAAGGTTCTTTTCAAAGTTGGCAACGGTTTTTAATAATGATCCTTCTTCCACGATAGGTCCCACTGTTTTATTATTTATGGTATTTAATAGTTCCTTTGGGATATGGGAAGTGTCTATAAGATCCTCATTTGTCAGGGTTGCGATCCTCTCGATCAGGTTTTCCAGCTCCCTTATATTGCCCGGCCACGAATAATTTTGCATTATTTCCATCGCTTCCTTTGTGACCGTCCTTATGTTCTTGTTCAGCTCCTTGTTATACTTTTCCATGAAATATTTGAAGAAAAGCGGCAGATCTTCTATTCTTTCTCTCAGCGGCGGAAGATTTACGGGAATAACATTCAATCTGTAATAAAGATCTTCTCTGAACTTTTTATCCTGTATCGCCTTTCGGATATCGATATTGGTTGCCGCGATTATCCTCACATCCACAGGGATCGATTTTTCGCCGCCAACGCGTTCAATGCTGCCTTCCTGCACCACCCGCAATAGTTTTGCCTGCATTGCCATCGGCATTTCCCCGATCTCGTCCAGGAATATTGTGCCTCCGCTTGCAAGTTCAAATTTCCCGATGTGGCGATCCAGTGCCCCAGTAAACGAGCCTCTCTCATGGCCGAACATTTCTGATTCAAGAAGATTTTCAGGGATCGCCGCGCAGTTAACAATAACATAGGGCATATTCTTTCGTTTGCTTTTTTTATGTATTGTTTCTGCCACGATCTCTTTTCCTGTGCCGGATTCTCCCGTAATTAAGATGGTGCTGTCGCTTTCCGCGGATCGCTCGATTATGTTGTAGATCTCCCTTATTTTCTGGCTTCTGCCTATAAGCTGGCCCATGCTTGCACGCTCATCAAGCGCCTGTTTAAGGTAAATATTTTCCATGATGATGCGCCTTCTTTCAAGGGCCTTTCTTATTGTGGCGATCAGGTCATCGGATTCAAAAGGCTTGATAATGTAGTCAAAGGCGCCGAGTTTGAGCGCGTCAACTGCCGGCTTTACATCCTTTGAGGCCGTCACCATGATAATATCCATGGAGCCGTCAATTTCTTTTATTTTCTTAAGAACCTCAATACCGCTGATTCCCGGCATAATAATATCCAGTATCACAAGGTCAAAGCTCTCGCTAACTACTTTGGCCAGAGCTTCCTGAGGGGCTGTCATCAGGGCAATATCGAAGTCTTTTTTAAGGATATTTTTATACAGGAGGAGCATGTCTTCTTCGTCGTCAACCACAAGGATGCGGGGCTTTTTATTTTCCATTTTAATCACCTCGGTTAAATAAAGAGCAATTATTATACCATAAATACATATCAAGAAAAATGGCGAATTTATGCGAAAAATAAGTATAGAGCTTGCAGTGAGCGAAGCGAACTGTAGCAAGTTTCGACACCTAACTGTCGAAAACCACTACAAGGGGGAAAGGTCAGCAGGGAGTCACCACTCAACCCAGTCCTTTTCGAATTTTATCCATTTCATGTTCGATACGCGAACTTTTCTTCTTCCGTAGTCTTCTTTGAATTCCAGCACGCCGTCCATCAGGTATTTTACGTTATTAAGATTTTGTTCGCTTACGGCGCCTTCCTCAACGACGAAAAGTGTGGTCACGCCGCCAAAGGAAAGGGCCGTCCTTCCGATCTGCGAGAGAAAACGCTGGACGGCCGGGATCTCAAAATTGATGAAAAAGCTTGATATGGAATCTATCGCGCGCCTTCCGCCCAGCTTTCTCTGCACGGACTGGCCTATATGGACTCCGGCAGATGCTATCAAGCCTGAGAGCTGGTCAAGGTTGAGCACTCCTTCGATCTTGAACTTTTCATTTGCCCTTGCTTCCCCGGAAGACCAGGTGTAGGCATCGACAAACCTTAACAGCTCCCTTTCTTCATAATCTTTTATTTTTGAGGATGATGATACCTTGTCAAATTCGGCCCTTACCATGAGCGGGTCATCGTCAACTGCAATGAACAGGCACTTTTCATCCCTTTGCAGGCCTTCCTGGATGAATTTTCTTGCGAATGTGGATTTTCCCCGTCCAAGAGAGCCGACCAGGAGAATATTTGAGCCCTTTGGAAGGCCTCCGCCAAGGACTTTATCAAGGTTTGGCATGCCGGATGGGATCAGCTCAAGTTTTGGCGCGGCAGCCTCTTTTGCCGGGACCTTTGCCGCGGGTTTTCTTACCTCCCTTTCCAGGAGCAGAGAGATCCTTTCCTTTAATTCCTCCGCCCTGAAGGGCTTTGTGATGTAATCGTTTGCTCCGCCCTCGAATCCCGTGAGTTTGTTGAATTCATCCCCGAGCGCGGAGAGGATGACTATCGGGACATGCTGGAGCACCGGGTCGGAGCGCAGGGCTTTGCAAACTTCAAATCCATTCTTTAGCGGCATGCGGATATCGGTTATCACCAGGTCGGGCACCTCCGATATGGCTTTTTGCACGGCCTCCTCACCGTTGGCCGCCAGAACAACATCATATCCAGCTTCCTTCAGGAGCTTTTCGCCAAGCATCCTTATGTTGGCTTCATCATCCGCGATGAGGATCTTCTTTTTTTCTGCCATGATCGATGCTTCGCATTATAAGGGATTAAAATATTCTTGGCAATTTGTTTCTGATTATGATAAATTTTGTCCATGCCTCTTTATAACGCTGAAGCGATAAATATCAGGAGCAGGAACACGGGAGAAGCGGATAAGCTGATAACATTGTTCGCAAGAGGATATGGAAAGATCCAGGCGATCGCAAAAGGGGCAAGGCGGACAACTTCCAAGTTCGGCGGCAGGCTGGAGATATTCACATACAATCAGGTATTGCTGGCTTCAGCAAGGACATGGGATATAATCAGCCAGTGCGAAACCATAGAAAGCTTCCGGCAACTCAGGGAAAGTAAAGAAAAGCTGAATCCCGGGGCGTATATCCTTAAACTTATTGATCTGGTCACGGAAGACAGGCAGAGGAACGATGAGCTTTTTAACCTCCTTATTGAAACCCTGCATTCGCTTAGATCATCAAAAGATCCCGATATAATTGCAAGAAAATTTGAGGTAAAATTATGTGATATAGAGGGTTTTCTCCCGTCAGACAGTATGCTTGAGAAGAAATACAGGAAATTGCCGTACATAGTGGAGAACCTGAGGAGGGATTACATAAGCGGCATTGATGACCTTACGGAAAAGGACCTGGAGATTTCCGGAAAAGTTTTCAAGGAATTGATCTCTGACCACACCGGCATAGATATAAGGAGGTATAAAGCGGTAATATGACAAGGCCCAGATTTTCCGTGGTGCTTTCAAATCCTGGATTCCTGCTTCTCTGGATGGGGCAGCTTTTGTCCCAGCTTGCGGACAGGATATTCATCTATGTGCTCATGATACTTGCGTATTCGCTGACAAAATCGAATCTCGGTGTCAGCATCCCCATGCTTTCATTCGGCATCCCCTCCGTGCTCTTTGGCTCCCTTGCCGGAGTATACGCGGACAAGCTGGACAGGAAAGGGATCATGGTAGTTTCCTGCATATTAAGAGGCGTGCTTATTTTGCTGCTTGTGCCACTTGTGAACAAATCGATCGCCCTTATATTTTTAGCGAGCCTGATCATTTATTCTATTGCTCAATTTTTTGCGCCGGCTGAAAGCTCTTCCATACCGGAGCTTGTTGACAGGAAAAACCTTATCGTTGCCAATTCTCTGTTCATGGTCACATGGATGGGAGCATCAATGATAGGTTTCGGGCTTGGAGCTCCAATACTTGGCCTGCTCGAGCAGCAGGGGACATTTATACTGTCAGCCACGTTCTATTTCATAGCATCGGGGCTTATTTTCCTTGTTCCGCTGAAATATCAGGCATCGCAGGAAGGCGCGACTTCCTGGGATGTTTTAAAGGAATTAAAGACCGGGCTGGATTATATCAGAAAAAACGTTGTTGTCGGATATTCACTTTTCAAGACGTTCGTTGCCACATCCACTTTGGCCGCCATAAGCCTTCTGGCCATATCATATGCGAAGGACGTGCTGATGATAGGGGAAAAGAACTTCGGATATCTTGTTATCTCCGCGGGGCTTGGGATGTTCGTGGGCATGACCTTGCTGGGTCGGCTCAGTCATTATTTCAGAAAAACCACTATCGTGGGGATCGGTTTTCTTGTTTCGGGGGGCGCTCTGTTCGCAATCGCGGCCATCAGCGACATAAAATTGTCGCTTCTTCTGATATTCATCCTCGGACTGTGCAATGTCTTTATTAATTCCTCGATACAGACCATATTGCAATCCGAAGTTCCGCAGGGCGTAAGGGGAAGGGTATTCGGGGTACAGAACATGCTTATAAATTCCGCATTTACTTTCCCTCTCATCATTTTTGGAGGTATTGCCGATATCTGGGGCACAAGGTCCGCCATCGCGTTACTTGGCGCGATAATGTCAATGTCCGGAATTATCGGATTTTTCGGAAAAGGCTTTAAGACCCCGCTGTGAAGCCTCTTGTATGTAATTATTACATAACGCTAAGATGCAACGATACCTGTGAATTCTGCGATATCTGGCAAAGAAAAGAAATTCAGGATAGCCAGGAAGCGGGGATCGATGGGATAAAAAAGATCCTTCGCGAACTTAAGGATGTAGGCGTTTATGTGATCAACTTTACAGGCGGAGAGCCGCTTTTAAGGGACGATCTTCCGGAAATCCTAAGGGCATCAAAGCGGCTCGGTTTTTTCAATATTCTGACCACGAACGGCATAGAATATCCAGAGAAAGCCGCTCAGGTAACGGGTCTTGTGGACCACTTACTGTTCTCGCTTGATTCGCCCAGTCCTGAAGAGCATAACAGGATAAGGGGGGTGGGGTGTTTTGAGGCGGTTATGGAGGGCATAAAGATCGCGAAAAAGCTGGGCAAGCTCCCCTTCATCAACTTTACTGTTACAAGGGACAGTATCCAGAACCTTCCGGAAATGGCGGATATGGCCCAGAATTTGGGGGTTCTACTTTGGATAAATCCAGTGTATAATTGGGCCGGTTTTGAGGGCTTTGACAAGCGGTCCATAGATTATATACGCAGGTACTTTGGAAGAAAGAACGTGGCGCTGAACCTGGCAAGCATGGAGGTTCTGGTCAAGGGGGGTAATGATGATCGAAGGCCTGTTTGCAGTGCGGGCGATTCAACGATCACCTTACTTCCCGACAACAGCCTGGTTTTGCCCTGTTTCTATATGCAGAGATCCGTAATAAAGATCGACGAAAAGTTGAGGGATCTATTGAAAAGAAGGGAGGTTCAAGCATCCGTAAGAGTTCACGGCAGGGACGCACAGTGCAAAGGATGTATGGCATGGCCGTATTTAAATCCGTCATTTTTGCACAGGCTTGATAAAAAACTGTTCCTTGCCCTCTATTCCCTTTGGAGCCTGTTCTGGAAAGAGCTTAATTTAAAGAAAGGAGAAATAAAATGAAAATATTGATGCTCACCCCCTATTTTTATCCTCATACCGGAGGCACGGAGAAATACGTTAAAGACCTTTCTATCCAGCTGGTCAAGAACGGACATGATGTTACCGTGATAGCGTGCAACGTGCCCAGGGCAAAGAAAGCGAAAAAAGAGGAGGTCATCGACGGGGTAAAGATCAAAAGGCTTCCCGCGATCGATTTCCTGTATTACCTTCCCATGACCCTTTCTTTTAATCGTAAAATGCTTGAGGGATATGATGTGGTCCATATCCACTGCCCGCCGCATAGCTTTATCAGGACGTTGGCGGGCAAGGTGAATATTCCCGTGGTCGCCACTTTCCATTGTGATATCACTGTTACAGGCCAGTTCTTTGGCATTCCGATACCAAGGTTGATCACGCACGGATTTGAATCGATCATGGATTGGTATGCAAGGCTTTTCCTGCCAAAGGTGGACGAGATCATATCAACTTCCGTTTCCTATGCGTCCACTTCGCCGGTCATAAAGAGCATGAAGTATAATGCAATACCGATAGGCGTTTATCATGACAAGCTGGATGAGTCCGTCAAAAAGCAGGGAATAGATCCGTTCAAGGATAAGAAGAAGCAGATACTTTTCCTCGGAAGGCTTGCGGCGAACAAAGGGGTCAATTACCTTGTTGCTGCCATGCCAAAGATCCTGGCCAAGCTTCCAGACACAAAACTCGTGATCTGCGGCGAAGGCGAGGAAAAGCCATCCATAGTCAATCTCATTAAAAAGCTGGGGCTGGAAGCGGCGATCACTTTTTACGGCACGGTGAACCTTGATACCCTTTCGGCGTTGTATACCACGTCTTCTGTTTTTGTCCTGCCTTCAATAAACAGGCTTGAGGCGTTCGGAATTGTTCAGCTGGAAGCCATGGCCTGCTATACTCCCGTTGTTGCTGCCGATATTCCGGGTGTCAATAGCGTTATGGATATCGGGAAGAGCGGGCTCCTTGTTCCAAAGCAGAATCCGGATGCGATCTCCGAGGCCGTGATCAGGATATTGAGCAATCCGGAACTGATCAAATCGATGGGCGCAAGGGGAAGGCAGCTTGTTGAGACGAAGTACGATTGGCCGATAATCTCCAAGGAAGTAGAAGCGGTTTACAGGAAAGCGATTGCTAAGAAGAAAGGCCTGCCTGCCCCGAAGAATGTCTCTACGGGGCCTGCCGGCAGGTAGACAAGTAGTGAACGTACTGGTTACGGGTGGAGCCGGTTATATCGGCTCAGTAACAACTCATGAGCTAATCAGACAGGGTTATGATGTTGTAGTTTATGATGATCTTTCTTACGGGCACAAGCAAGCCTTGCCCAAGCAGGCCTCTTTTGTAAAGGGTTCACTTCTGGATAAAGAGAAGCTCCTGCACGCTCTGCAGGAAGGGAAGATCGACGCGGTAATTCACTTTGCGGGCCTTATTGCTGTAGGCGAATCAGTTAAAGAGCCCCTTAAATACATCTCAAATAATGTCATAGGCGGGGTAGTTCTGCTTGACTGCATGAGAGAATGCGCCGTTAACAAGATAATTTTCTCCTCATCAGCGGCTGTTTACGGCGATCCAAAGACAGTACCGATCAGGGAAGATGCCGATCTTTGCCCGACAAGCCCATACGGAGAAACCAAACTGATATTCGAGAAATTCCTGAGGATGTGTGATCAGGCTTACGGGATGCGCTCAATATGCCTGCGTTATTTCAATGCTGCCGGGGCTGATATCAATAACGATCTAGGCGAGGACCATGACCCGGAGACCCACCTGATCCCGTTGATACTGAAGGTCGCGCTTGGACAAAGGGACAAGATAGACATTTTTGGAACAAATTATGATACTCCTGATGGTACCTGCGTGAGGGATTATGTACACATCAAGGACCTTGCAGCCGCTCATGTGCTCGCGCTTAAAAAGCTTGAGAAGGGGGCCGGCTCGAACATTTACAACCTTGGATCATCAAAAGGTTACTCCGTCAAAGAAGTGATAGATGCATGCGGGAAAATAACGGGAAAAAACATAAAGGCTGAAGAATCTCCAAGGAGGGCTGGGGATCCGCCGCGGCTTGTGGCGAGCAGCGAAAAGATCAGAAGAGAGCTTGGATTCAAATTCCAACACAGCGAACTTCGAAATATCATAGAAACCGCCTGGAAATGGCATTCCAAACATCCGCGGGGATACAAAGGATGAAAAAAATATTATATCTATATTCCGACACGGGCGGGGGGCACAGGGCTGCGGCAAATGCATTGATCTCGGCCGTAAAAAAACTTAAAGGTGATGAAGTGGAGCAGGAAGCGATCGATGTTTTTGCTTCCGGAAGCTCGTTCCTTAACATTTTTGCCAGGCTTTACGCTCCCGTCATACGTTATGCTCCCTGGTTCTGGAGGATGCTCTGGTTTGGTTTGAATAATCCTAAAGGGCTTGAAGTACTTGAAAAGATCGCATCACCTTTTATTTTGAGTAATCTGATAAAAATATTCGATCAAAAGAAACCGGACGTGATAGTATCCGTCCATCCGCTCGTGAACCATCTGTCAATAAAAGCCATTAAAAAAATGGACCATCGCATACCTTTTGTGACCGTGGGAATGGATCCCGTGGACCTTCATAAGTCCTGGGTAAGCCCCGACACGGACATGATGGTGGTAGCCACGGAGGAAGCAAAAAAGATCTGTCTGGCGGAGGGACTGGCGGAGAGCAAGATAAAGGTCCTGGGGCTTCCGATCGATCCAAGGTTCATGGATAGGCATGACAAGGATGAAGTAAGGAAGCAATTCGGGCTTTCAAAGGGCAAGTACACCGTGCTCGTTATGGGTGGGGGCGAGGGCGCCGGAAACATTTACGAGATAGTTTCGGGATTGAATGCGTCAAAACTGGACATGCAGTTGATCGTGATCTGCGGAAGGAATAAAGCCTTGGAGGATAAACTTCTGGGCATGGAACTGCGCTTCCCGGCCAAGATATTCGGTTTTACGAACGAAGTCCCCCTGATAATGGATGCGTCTGACATCATTATCACAAAGGGCGGGCCCGGAGCGATCTTTGAGGCGCTTGCAAAGGACCTGCCGATGATCATAACCAGCTGGCTGCCGGGGCAGGAAGAAGGCAATATCAAATATGTCCTGGAGCATAAGATAGGAAAAGTGAGCAGTGACCCAAAGATGGTGGTCAGCATGATAAATGAGCTAAGGTCGGATCCCCAGGTCAAAAAGAGCATCGAAAAAATCAAAAAACCTCATGCTGTTTTTGATATCGCCGAGCTGATATTGAGGATCTCATGAAAACAATCCTGGTCATCATTGCTTTAATAGCATCATTTATTATGCCTGCGCACTGCCAGGGAATACCAAGCGATGTTCCGGAGGATCATTACGCATATAGCGCTGTATATGACCTGGTGGAAAGGGGCATAAATGTTTCGCAGGGTTATCCCGACGGTACTTTCAGGGGCAATAAAAAAACGAACAGATATGAGACCGCTTATTTGATGTCCTCTCTCGCGTTAAGTCTGAAGACCACCGCTTTACCGGAAATTGATGTATCAGATCTAAAGGATGAGATCTCATGGCTTAGGCGCGAGATTAAGAGCCTTAAAGAGCAGCCGCAGAGCCAGGAAGAAATGATCTATTATGGGGGGCTTGAACTTAACAGCAGGTTCGGCGGGCTCTTTGCTTACGAGCAGAATCGGCGCGTCCATTTCGGGCCGGAAGTTAACTATCGTCTTAAATATACCGTGGAAAAGAACCTCGGGCGGGACGCCAGCCTTAAAATGAACATTGACACGATGGACGGCGGGTTCAACACGGCTTCGCAGTACGCTTTTCCATCAAAACTGATGGACATAGAAGGGAATCTTACCGCGGACATCGGGCTTGAAAATCCGGCATGGATCAAGGCAATAGTAGGGCCGGGTTCTGTGATCCACAGGGACACCAGCGGAGTGGCTCCCAGCGAGGATTACACTTATTTTTCAAGGCCAAGGCCTTCATTCATTTTGGGCACCGTGATCGGCGATTACGATGTGATCGGGGCTTATGTTGGGAGGGGAATCGAAAGTAACGGCAGGATAGGCACCAGCGAGGTCAATTTGCAGTTAGGGAGAAAGCTTGGATGCCTCCCGATCATAGGGACGACCGAAGCCTCTCTGATCACAAGGTATGCATTCATGGATTTCATGGAACCAGCAAGCGCTCAGAATTGCATACTTAACGAGATCTCCCTGTACATGTTACAGGGCAGCGACATTTCCGAGAAATTATCGCTGGGGATGTCCTCACTGGACGATCCCAACAGCAGGTTTTTCATGAACTTTGAGTTATACCTTAGGAACCTTATCGGGAACGGCACGGATATAAATTTCAAATTAAATTCGGTCGGCGTGGGTTACCGTTTGCCTTTTGTGGGACTTGAATTCATACCCACGGATATCTTCAGCAGAAAGATACTCGATGGCGCCGTGGATGTGGCGTTAGAGGTCATACAGCCATTATCAAATAGCCTTATTTTAAAGAGCAGATCTGATTGGGTGGGCAACAGCTGGTGGCAAATGGGGAGGGACATCCCCGGATCATCGTTCACACAGGAACTTTCTTTTGATTATTACATAAACAAGGATCTCATCCTGAACACATTTTATAAGTATTATTATGTGCCAAGCAGGATAGCCCAATTTTCTTTGTCGGTCCCGGAAGTTTCGGACCTGCTTGGAATCGGCCTGAACTATAAGTTTTGACACGATTAATGGCCAGGTGATATACTTGGCGGAAGGAGAGGAAAAATGAGAAAATTCATTGTAATTTCTGCGATTCTCTTGTGTATTTGCGGGGCTTGCTTTGCCCAGCAGGCAACTCCCGAAACCATTACACCGGCCACGCAAATAATTGCGGCAACACCGGAGGTAATTCCCGCGACTGTTGAAGTAAAAACGATATCTGTCACCCCGGAAGAGCACATTTCACCAAAAGTTCAGACGGCTCCGAGCGCAACAAAATTCAGGGATGTTCCCGATGACCACTGGGCGGCAGAGTCGGTTTATGATCTTGTAAATATGGGCGTGACGCAAGGCTATCCGGACGGAACATTCAGGGGCAATAACAACATTACTAGGTATGAAACGGCCATGTTCCTTTCAAAGCTTGCGGGTGCTATAGGGCAATCCGGCGATCAGGCGGACATGGAGATCGAAAAGATGAGGGATGACCTCAGGGCAGAAATAAGGCAGCTCCGTGCGGAGATAGCGGAAATTAAACGTATGCCTGTGGAGGGCGAGGAAAAACCCATCACAGGTTCGTTCAGCAGCAAAATAATGTTCGGGAACCTGATAGCCAGGAACACTTCCATCGAAGGAGAATATGCCCCTGTAGGGCCGATCGTCAGGTACAGGCTCAAGACTACTTTTGCCAGGAATATCGGCGAGAGCGCAAAGCTAAGGATCAATTTAGATACAATGGATTCCGGGTTCGGGGGGGGCAGCTCCGATCTTTCGATGAAAATACTTGATGTTGAAGGTAATATGAAGCTGGATATGGGTTTGGACAATCCGATAGATGTTAAGGTTACAAGCGGTCCAGGTCCCGTTGTACATACTGAAGAAGCCGATGCCCAGGGGAATTATATCGCCAGATCAGAAAACGGCGTGGTTTACGTGCGCCCGTACAACGGCATCAACTTCTCAACAAAGATGAGCGGAATTGATATAGGTCTGGGCTACATAGCAAGAAGCATAAATACTTTCGGAGAAGTGCAGGTGAACCAGATCAATGGTTCTCTGGGATATAATTTTCCGGGCATGTTCTTTGTCCCGTCGTTCAAATTGAACACAAATATTGATTATCTGTCATCCAATCCGCAGTCAAACCCGGCAGGGCCTACGGATACCAAATATACTTTTGATACCAGCTTTATGCTTTCCCAAAAGAACAAGATAGGATTTTTGTACAGTTTCGGCCAGGGGAGCGCCCCCCATAATGCTCTGCTTGGATTGGAATTTGACCTGCTTGATGCCTGGGATACCGGGACAACTATATTATTCAAATACAAGAAGATCGGCTCGGAGTATCTGTATGAGAACGCAACATTAAGGGAGGATATGTTCGCCGGACTTGACGTTTTTAATAGATATATAGGCAGCGGCGGGGGGCTCGGTCTTGTGGACATGGGATTTGAGATCTCTCAGATTGTTAACGAGAGCGTAAATCTTATAAGCAGGGTTGACTGGAGGCTTGCTCCGGACAATTCTTACGGCACGGATAATCCCCAAACTTCTCTGGTAATGGAAGCCGGGGTCTCGTGGAACATAGCCACGGACACAATGTTTGACGCTTTATACCGGGTGGAGGGCATACCTTCTAACGCAGACCAGTCATCGGACATGACACAGATCAGTCTGTCTTTTAAATACTAGCCTTGCAGATAGAAGATCTAAGGACAAAGCTTGTCGGGAAAAAGATACTTCTTCTGGACGAAGTAAATTCAACCAATGACGAAGCTCGGCGCCTTTCCGATCTTGGATACGGAGAGGGCACCGTGGTGATCGCTGCATCCCAGATCAGGGGGAGAGGAAGATTTGACAGGCGCTGGGTGTCGCCTTCCGGCGGGATATATCTTTCGGTCATACTTAAACCATACATAAATCCCTCAAAACTGCCGCTCATAACGTTTTTTTCATCTGTTGCCGTTGTTCGGACCATAAGGGGTTTGACCAAATTAGGTGCCGCCGTTAAGTGGCCAAATGACATAGTGATCCTTGATAAGAAAGTTGGCGGCATACTCTGCGAAGCGGCCAGGAACACGATCGTGGTTGGCGTAGGGATCAACCTTAATGCCAGCTTGAGCCTTTTTCCCAGGTCACTGAAGAAGCAGGTCACCTCAATAAAATTCGAGCTGGGGATGGAGGTTGACCGCGATAAAATAATTAAGATACTTCTTGAGGAATTTGACAAGCTGTACAGGGATTTTCTTCATAGAAGGTTCGCCGAGATAATCTCTGAGTGGGTGAGCATGTGCGAAACCCTGGGGAACAAAGTGAGCATTGAAACCAATAAAGGGATCATCAGGGGAACAGCGGAAGCTGTGGGGAAAAACGGAGAGTTGCTACTAAGGAGTACCGATGGTAAAATTAAAAAAATCCAATCCACGGATGTAATAAAACTGAATACGGAGAAAACATGAGCAAAATAAGAGGGATAAGGGGAGCAATAGTCGCGTCTGGCAACAGAAAAGATGCGATACTCTCGTCTACAAAAGAGCTTATAATGAGAATGATCGCTCTGAATAAGGTCAAAACCGCGGATATAGCGGGCATTATTTTTTCCGCGACAAAGGACCTTAACGCCGATTTTCCCGCGAATGCCGCGAGGAAGCTGGGGCTGTTGTCCGTGCCGCTGCTCTGCACGAATGAGATCGATGTCCCGGGCTCGCTTAAAAAGTGCATAAGAGCGTTGATGCTCGTGAATTCCAATAAGGCCCAATCCTTGATAAAACATGTTTACCTGGGAGGCGCAAAAAAACTGAGGCCGGACCTGGAGTAGGAGGAAGTTCCCATGATGATAATAATGAAAGCTGACGCGACCGATGAACAGATAAACCATGTGACCGACACATTGAAGAAGATGGGTTTTGGCGTCCATTTGTCCAGGGGCACTGAACGCACGGTGATAGGCGCGATCGGTGATAAGAGGACTGTTACTATCGAGAACCTGCTGGTCCTGCCGGGAGTCGCGGATGTTGTGCCCATCAGGAAACCGTTCAAGCTTGTTTCAAGGGAATTCAAGAAGGAAGATACCATCGTTGATATCGGCCACGGCGTCAAAGTTGGCGCATCCGAGCCGGTATGCATCATTGCAGGGCCATGCTCGGTTGAATCAAAACAGCAGATAATCGAGACCGCTCAAGCCGTGAAGAAAGCGGGTGCGAAGGGCTTGAGGGGAGGTGCGTTCAAGCCGCGCACTTCTCCATATGCGTTCCAGGGATTGGGCGAAGAAGGCCTTAAGTACATGGTGGAAGCGAGTAAATTAACGGGCTTACCGGTTGTTACCGAAGTAATGGACACAAGGGATGTTGAACTTGTAAAGAAATATGCGGATGTGCTGCAGATAGGCGCGCGCAACATGCAGAACTTCAATCTTCTCAAAGAGGTTGGCAAAGCAAAAAAGCCGGTGCTTTTGAAAAGAGGAGCGGGCTCTACCATAGAAGACCTGCTAATGGCGGCGGAATATGTGATATCAGAAGGCAACAAGAACATCATTTTGTGTGAAAGAGGGATCAAGACGCCAGAAACTTATACAAGAAATACTCTTGACCTCAATGCGATACCGGTGATAAAAAAGCTGACTCATCTGCCTGTGATCGTTGATCCCAGCCATGGTATCGGCATATGGGACCTTGTTCCTGCGATGGCAAAGGCTTCGATCGCTGCCGGTGCTGATGGATTGATAATCGAGGTCCATCCCAAGCCGGAAGAAGCACTGTCGGACGGGGCACAGTCGCTTAAGCCGGATAACTTTGAAATATTGATGAAGGATCTTAAGAAGATCGCGGAAGCTGTCGGAAGAAAGATGTAAATGAAGGTAAACCTCGCCGGATACAACCTCGATTCAACTGTAATTGAAGAATTGAAGAAATCCTCTCCAGACAGAGCTGATGTAACTCCGGAAACGCTCTCGGCTGCTTACGCGCGCATAAGCAGGGACCCGAGGCCCATCGATGAGCTTCGCAAGGCAGCCCGTCAGGAAGTTGAGAAAGCCAGGAAATCCAACCAGGCAATAATTTTCAAAATGGGCCACCATTCGGTTGCTGAGCACGCGGTGTTCAACTTTGATGTTATCGGCGTTTCACGGCTGGCTATCGAGGCCATAGAGCACTTCAGATTATGCTCTTTCACAGAGAAATCCCAGCGCTATATCACCCTCGGCGATGACTATGTGATGCCGGAGGAGATCAAGACTTCGAATGTTGCAAAAGAATTCAGATCGATGATCAAAGTCCAGAACGATTTCTACCAGAAAGCTTACGAAAAGCTCAAGGAACATGTATTTAAGAAACATGCCGGGTTGGCAAAGAACGAGAAGAACTTCAATCTCCTTGATGGTTGGGCCAAGGAAGACGCCAGGTATATCACTTCGCTGGCGACTCAAGGCCAGCTGGGATTGACCCTCAATGCAAGGAACCTTGAGCTGATGGTGAGGCGTTTCGCATCGAGCGCTTATTCGGAAGTGAGGCAAATAGGGCAGGAGATATACAATTTGGCAAAAGCAGTCGCCCCCTCGATCATCTTGTTCACGGCAGCCAATGATTATGATTCCAGAACATATCAGGATATCAAGGATATCGAGGGGATCAAGTTTGGTAAGAATATCAAGGGAATCAAGGATATCAAGGAGGCTCAGCTTATTAGTTTCACAGAAAATGGAGACGATATCCTTGTTTCAGCGCTGCTGCATTCAACCTCGAACCTTAGCTTTAACGATTGCCGAAGATCAGTCAAAAAGATGAGCACTGCAAAGAAAAAAGACATCGTCAAGACCGCATGCAGGCATATGGAGTTCTATGATGCGAATTTGAGAGAATTCGAATATCCTAACCTGATCTATGATATTGTTATGTCAGCTTCCTGTTTTGCCCAGATGAAGAGGCATCGTACTGCAACGATAACCGCCCAGGATTACGACCCCTCGCTTGGAGTGACCATCCCGCAAGCGATACAGGAGGTCAAGCTCGAGAAGGAATTCAGGGAGATACTCTGCAGGACAGAGGACCTTTATTATGAGATGGAGCCAAAGCTCGGCATATTCTCTCAGTATATTCTGACAAATGCGCATCGACTTCGGATATTATTGGGAGTCAATGCCAGGGAGCTTTATCATATATCAAGGTTCCGGGAAGACGAGCACGCGCAGTGGGATATCAGGGAAGTTTCATCCGAGATGTCAAAGCTTGCCAAAAAAGTGATGCCTCTCACCATGATGCTGATAGGCGGGAAAGACAAGTATCCTGAGATATATAAGAGGGTATTTGGAATCCTCCCGAAAATTACTCCACCCAGCTAAAGTCCTTTAAATGAAAGCCGGGTTCATATTTGATTTCCAGACCGGCAAAAAAGAAGTAATTATCTTTATCGTATTTTATTTTGCAGTTCTCCAACCGATCATATTTGATGCGTTCATATTGAACCCCAAAATCCAACCTTACCGGCAAGGAAGGCTTCTGTACTAGATCATAATAAAAACCGCCAATGGTCCTGAATGATTGAGCTCTTAATCCATAATTGAAGGAATTTTCATAATCGTGTTCTTCAAGCAGATTTGATGTAGTTTGTCCGTTGCTGTCATGGTCAAAATAAGATTCATGGACCTTAAATGTGGCGTTGCCTTTCACGACACTTTTTATATATTCTGATTTTATAAACAATCCAAAATGGACACCTTTATTCTCCTCACCGTGCCGTAGTTGAAACAGGGGAATGCTGATAACTGATTTCTTGGTAGTGGGTGTGATAGAACCGTTAAATCCGTAAGTATAGCCGTTCGATCCTCCCCAGCAATACTGGTAACTATATTCATGATTGGTCTTGTTAATGCCGGAATAAAGCTCGTTCGTGTTGACATATCGTCCCGATATTGAGGGGAATATGCCGAGCCAGGAAAGAATGCGCGTATTCATATGGCTACCGGATACATTTGGGATTGCCAGGGAATCGAACGGGGCATCAAAATGGCCATTGTCATGCCATACAGTTCTATCCCAAGATCTGGACCAGTCACTGCAATATGCTCCTTCATATCCTTTCGTGCTGCTTCTCGCATCATTCAAAATGTTATTCGGGACATCTATCGAGCCTTTCACAATATCTGTTGTTCGGTTGCTGGCCTCGCACAGTGTTATAAGGTTCAGCCCTATGATTGAATTTCCCTTCTGATATCTGTAATAGACCGGCCCGATTTCTATTAAAGAATAGGAATTACCCTCAGAATTCTGTTTTTCAGGTTCATTATAAGCGGGGCTCTTTTCCCTATCTTCTGGCCTTTCTTCATTATTTGCCGCGTAAAAGCCTGTAAAAGTCGGATTAATAGGTTTTCTGTTGACATTTAATGACGAGCTTGGGATCAATGTTGTATCTGCCATTTTCATCACTCCTTATTTATCAATTCGTTGGACTTATTATTATCGATATATTTATGGGGAAATTTCAGTTTTTTTGGAAAATAATTAGGAAGTATTTAGAGTCTGCCTATCTACTAGCTGTCAGGGTATCTCCTAAACTTGACGCCGCCGAAGTGATCAGCGCTAGGCTTGCTCCATCCCAAGGAGGTAATGGTATATGTCCGGAGGGGCATTGGAATCGTCGCCGAAGCAGGAAAGGGCGCTTTCATCCTCTTCATTCGCAAGCAGGGGGTATCCCGTGGTTATTTTAAGGTCCTTAACATGAAATTGAAGCATACTCGCAATGTGCAATATGGCTTTTTCCATGGCTTCACCTTCACCGTTCATTCCCCTGGTCAGGAAATAATGCCTGATTTTATCCGTTCCAAGGGCGGAAGCCAGGACAAGCGCCTCGCCTGCCTCGCTGTATGGCTCCAGGTTGTCAAATGCCGCTCCTGCGATATATGTGCCCTCCTTTTCCCTTGAGGTCACCTGGAACGTCAGATGAAAAGCGGTCTCGGCCTCGATCATTTGCGATTGAGTTAACCTGACCTCATAATCCCTTCTGGAGGAGCCAAATAGCTCTACCTCGGCGCTCCTGGCAAGAACAGAGCCGTGAAGTTGAACGTCCAGCAGGAAACACTTCACCCTTGCCGCGGCGTTAACTGACATTTTTGAAAAAGTGGCTGGCGTTCTGGCCTGTACGCCCCGGGCGACGCCATATGCTCCAACCCCAGTTGATGCTCCTACTGCCATATAAATTCCTCCATAACTATCACGGGAACGATATTCCATTCCCCTCTATATATTTATCGTCATTTCCAGTGAAAAATTTCAGTTTTAGATGGATTTTATTACAGTCTTTATTAGGCTATCGATGCCTGTTCCTTTTAGCGCGGAGATGGTGACGGCAGGGGAGTATTTCTTCAACAACACTTTGGGATCGCCCACATATCTGTCGATCTTGTTGAAAACTGTCAGCATCGGCTTGGTTATCGCATTCAGGTCCTCAAGTACCTTGTAAGTCGAATTGATCTGTTCAATGAAGTTCGGATGGGATATATCAACTATATGTAAAAGCAGGTCAGCATCAGTTACCTCCTCAAGGGTCGCCTTGAACGCTTCTATCAGGTCATGAGGCAGGTTCTGGATAAAACCGACAGTATCGGTCAAAAGTATCTCTTTTTTATCCGGCAGCTTCAAAATTCTGGTCACTGGATCGAGCGTGGCAAATAACTTATCCTCGGCAACGACCCCGGCTTTTGTCAGCGTATTCAGCAATGTCGATTTGCCGGCATTGGTATATCCTACGATAGCGGCAACCGGCACCCTTGATTGCCTTCGCCTTTCCCTCCTGATCCCCCTGTGGCGCCTTACCTCTTCCAGCTCTTTTTTCAGCTGAGCGATCCTTTTTCGGATACGCCGGCGGTCCATTTCGAGCTTTGTTTCACCGGGACCTCTTGTCCCGATGCCGCCGCCAAGTCGGGAGAGTTCGATACCCTTGCCGGTCAGGTGCGTCAGGGTATAGTTATCCTGTGCCAGTTCAACCTGAAGTTTTCCTTCGCGGGTGTGAGCGTGCTGGGCAAAGATATCAAGTATCAGCCCCTCCCTGTCGATCACCTTGATCCCCAGCTCGTTCTGGAGGTTCCTTATCTGGGAAGGGGAAAGGCCCGCGTTGAATATTATCAAATTGGATTTATTTGACGCACAGAGAGCCTTGAGTTCAGCTACCTTGCCCTCGCCAATGAAAAACCTGATATCAGGGGTATCTCTTGATTGGGTTATCTCGCCAACCGCAGATGCTCCGGCTGTTTTAGCCAAAGCTTCAAGTTCGGCTATGTCGTAGGGATCGATCCTTTTCTTTTTGAGGGCAACGTCAACCAGTATCGCGCGTTCGGCCTGCCTGCCGGTAGGCGAGGGATTATTCATTCTTCAGGTCGCGGGCCATAAGAGAGGATATGGCCTTGAAGGGATCTTTACCGTCATAAATGACAGAGTAAACCTCCTCGGTTATCGGCATCTCTATCTTAACTTTTCTTGAAAGCGTCCTGGCAGCCTTTGCAGTTGGAACGCCCTCCGCAACATCATACATCTTTGTTATTATGTCGGAAACCTTGCGGCCCTTCGCGATCTCCACCCCCACAAAATGGTTCCTGGAGAGGGTGGAATTGCAGGTGGTTATCAGGTCCCCAATGCCCGAGAGACCGTTGAATGTTTCGGACCTGCCGCCCATTGCCACGCCAAGCCTCATTATCTCCACCATTCCCCTTACCATGAGAGCGGCTTTGGCGTTATTTCCCAGCGAGAGGCCGTCCGCGATGCCCGCGGCTATCGCGATGATGTTTTTCAACGCGCCTCCAAGCTCGGTGCCAATAACATCGGTATTCGTATAAACCCTGAACCTGCTGCTGTTCAGAGCTGTCTGAACGATCTTTGCTGTATCAATATCTTTGCATGCCACTGCTGTGGCGGCCGGCATTCCCCTTGCGATCTCTTTTGATATGTTCGGCCCGGATATCACAGCGACAGTTTTTGCGGGTATTTCTTCTTTTATCAAAATGGACATGGTTTTCTGGGTCTCTATCTCAAGCCCCTTAACGGCGCTGACTAAAGTTGTCCCTTTTTGTATGAACCTTGAGATATTCTGAAGTGTTTCCCGGAGGTATTGCGATGGGGTGGCGAATATCATCATCTCGCAATCTGCCGCTGCTTTCAGGTCCCCTACGGATTCAATGTTCTGCGGAAGCTGAAAGCCGCTTAAATATTTCTTATTTTCCCTGATCTCATTGATCGTTTTTACGACATCAACTTCATAAGACCAGATCTTGACCGAATGGCCGTTCTCTGCCGCAAGGATGGAAAGGGTTGTGCCCCAGGCGCCGGAACCAATTATTGATATTTTGCTCACTTTTTCCCCCAGATCTTTGGCTCGGTCCCTGCCATAAGCCTCTTGATGTTAGGTATATGCCTGTAAATAACAAGAGCGGCCACTATGACCGAAGCTATTAAGTATTCAGTTGGCTTATGGAAAGAGAACATCAAAACTGACAAAAGGATCACGCCGGTAATAGATGTAACCGAAACATATCTTGTGACCGCAATAGCAAAAGCCGTATATATCATCGCTATAATGAACAGATCGGGGGCTATCCCAAGGAGAACACCAAGGCCTGTTGCGGAGCCCTTGCCGCCCTTGAAACCTATATATACAGGATAGGAATGGCCGATTACCGCAGCAATGCCGGAAAGAACATAGAAAAATTCTCTTGAAAGGATCACGGTTGATGAAGGAAGAAGGAACTGGGCAATGTGCACGGCTCCGGTGCCTTTTATCATGTCGAGCAGGAATACCATAAGAGCGGGGAATGTGCCAAGAGTCCTATAGATATTTGTGGCCCCTATGTTCCCGCTCCCGACTTTTCTAATATCAACACCGGCAAATTTGCCGACAATTACCCCAAAGGGGATCGAGCCGATAAGATAGCCTATGACCACCGGAAGCAATAAATTGACCATCGAGTCGTATTTTACGACAGGAAACGAGACCTTGCAAGCTTTCCTGTTTACCTGTAAAATGACCAGGTTTTATGGTAACTATAGCGATCACAGAAGCAAAAGCCGGAGTGTCAGTGGAAACGGACGGAGGCCTCTTCCAGGTCATCGATTATAAACACAACAAGACCGCGCAGCAGGCAAATATTAAGATCAAGATGAAGAACATGATAACCGGCGCTATAGTCGAGAAATCCTTCAGGCCCGCAGAAAAGATCGAAAAAGCCCACATAGATTACAAGAACATGCAGTATCTTTACCATCAAAGAGACGATTATACCTTCATGAACCAGGAAACATTCGAGCAGGTAACATTGACCAGGGAGAAGATAGGCGAAGCGGCAGGGTACATAAAGGAAGAATCGGTAGTTACCCTCATGTACTACAAGGACCAGATAATCGGCGTCAATATTCCCAATTCAGTTGAGCTGAAAGTAACCGAGACCGAGCCCGGTTATAAAGGCGACACGGTATCCGGAGCCATGAAGCCGGCAAAGCTGGAAACAGGCATTTCAGTTCAAGTTCCCCTATTTGTTAATGAGGGAGATATGATCAAGATTGATACCAGGTCCGGCAAGTACATAGAGAGAGCTTGAGTTGCGTTATTTATACAAAGGGAGTAGAATACAAGGTTTGTTATGGACTTCGATCTAATAAAAAAGATAATAAAAATAGCTGAAGAAACCGATGTTTCGGGGCTTGCTGTACAGGAGAAGGACTTCCGGGTGGAGGTCAAGAGGGAAAAAGGCGGCCATATGGTGGCATCACAGCCGGTAGTGCACCATCAATCTGCGGCTGCTGCGCAGGCAAAGGCAGAGGCAGAGGGGGAAGAAGAGGGCACAGTGGCAATTACGGCGCCGATGGTGGGGACATTCTACAGGTCTCCCTCGCCTGATTCAGCGGCGTATGTTGAGGTAGGCGACAAAGTTGAGCCGGGCAAAACGGTCTGCATAATAGAAGCGATGAAATTGTTCAATGAGATAGAATCCGAAATAAAAGGCGAGATAGTGAAGATCCTTGTTGAGAATGCCAAGCCTGTTGAATACGGCCAGAAATTATTCCTTGTCAAAAAAGGGTAACCTGCCTGCCGGCAGGCAGGTGAGCTTAACAGGCAAGCGCTGGCAGATAACTCCCCCGGATACCGATACAATAAAAAAACTAGCAGCCCGATCCAACATCTCGGATGTGCTTGCTCATGTCCTTATCAATCGGGGTATCCAGAACACTTCAGAGGTTGACGCGTTCATAACACCAAAGCTCAGCATGCTCTCCAATCCCTACGATATCCCCGACATGGAAAAAGCGGCAAGAAGGGTAATGGAATCAAAGAAAAGAGGGGAAAAGGTCGCGGTATACGGGGATTATGACGTGGACGGAGTTACGGGGACATCGATCCTTATATTAACATTAAAAGACCTGGGCATTGATGCTACATATTATATACCCCACAGATACCATGAAGGATACGGTCTCAATAACGGGGCGATAAAAAAGCTTGCTGATGACAAGGTAAAGCTTATCGTCACAGTTGACTGCGGGATAAGCAATACTATCGAGGTGGAGTATGCAAACTCCCTGGGGATCGACGTGATCGTGACCGACCATCACAATCCCCCGCGTAACCTGCCAAAAGCGCATGCTCTGGTCAACCCGAAAATGATCGATGCCGTCCACAGATCAAGGGACCTTTCGGGAGCGGGCGTTGCTTTTAAGTTCGCATGGGGATTGTACAGAACAGCGGGGATACAGGACAGCTCAAATCTGATGGATATGCTAGATCTGGCAGGTCTTGGAACTATTGCAGATGTCGTGCCGCTCCTTGAGGAGAACAGGGTGCTGGCGATCTACGGATTAAAGAGCCTGAATAACTGCAAGAGGATCGGGCTAAAGAAACTGATGGAAGCGGCAGGCATAAATAAAAGGATAACAACCAGCCAGGTGAATTACGCGATCGCGCCGCGCATTAATTCCGCGGGAAGACTTGAGCATGCTTCATCGGCGGTCGAGCTATTGATAACGCAGGACGAATTCAAAGCAAGGAACCTGGCGCTCGAGCTCAGCAGGTTGAATACAAAAAGGCAGGGCATAGGAGAACAGATACAGCAGGAGGTATTCTCACAGATCGGGGCAAGCGATTCAAAATCCGTGATACTTTGCGGGAATTCATGGACCCCGGGGGTTATTGGAATAGTTGCCTCCAGGGTGGTGGATACATACCATAAACCGACTGTATTGATAGGAGTTAATGAAGGTATAGGCAGAGGATCGGCCAGGTCAATAGACGGCCTTAATATCTATGAGATGCTTGATTCCTGCCATGACCTTTTCACGGACTTTGGCGGGCATAAAAAGGCCGCCGGCTTCGAGGTGCCGGAGGAGAACATCCCTGAGCTTATAAGAAGGCTCACGCAGACGATCGATGAATCACTGGCGTCGGAAGACCTGATACCCATACTTGAGATAGAGAGCATGCTAGAGCCCTCCCAGGTAACGATGGGGCTCGCGTCGGAGCTTGAACTTTTGGGCCCTCACGGGGAAGAAAATCGTCCTCCCGTGTTCGCAACCGGAAAGTTAAAGCTGATCGACATGAGGCGGGTGGGCGACGGTTCGCATTTAAAATCGAGATTCACCGATGGAAAGATCACTCTCGACTCCATCGGTTTTTCTCTTGGGGGATTATCTTCAAAATTAAAGCTGGGAGATGAATATGATTTGGCATATAATTTGGAAGTTAATGAATATAACGGCCTTGAGTCCGCACAACTTAACTTGGTTGATATAAGGGAGTCGAAAAGTTCATGAAAGTTTTAGTGATCGGTTCCGGCGGAAGGGAACACGCGCTGGCCTGGAAAATATCCAAAAGCAAAAAGGTTGAAAAGATCTACTGCGCTCCCGGAAATGCCGGAATATCGGAACTCGCGGATTGCGGTCCAATAAAAGCTGAGAATATCATTGAACTAAAAAAGTTCGCTCTCGATAAAAGGATCGACCTTACCATAGTCGGCCCCGAAGGCCCTCTGGCCGCAGGCATAGTTGATGAATTCATGTCCGCTAAATTAAAGATCTTTGGCCCCTCAAAAGCCGCGGCAAAACTGGAAGGAAGCAAGATCTTCGCGAAAGAGATCATGAAGAAATATAATGTTCCGACGGCTGACTTTGCCGAATTCACGGATGAAAAGGAAGCTATCAAATATCTACAGAGCTCGAATATCCCCGTGGTCATAAAGGCGGACGGATTGGCCGCCGGCAAGGGAGTTATTGTCGCGCAGGACTTTGAAGAGGCCGAGGAAGCTATCCATAGGATGCTGGTGGAGAAAGAATTCGGCGCGGCCTCGTCAAAGATCATCATCGAAGAATGCCTTGTCGGGCAGGAAGCATCGATACTGGCTTTTTCTGACGGCAAACATTTCGTTTTGATGCAATCAGCTCAGGACCACAAGAGGATCTTCGATAATGACATGGGGCCCAACACGGGAGGGATGGGAGCTTACAGCCCCGCACCGGTCGTTACCGAAGCAGTTCTGAAAGAAGTGAAAGAAACAGTATTCCGGAGAGTCATCGATGGAATGTTAAAAGATGGAAATCCTTTTGTCGGCGTGCTTTATGCCGGCTTGATGCTCACAAAGGACGGCCCGAAAGTTCTGGAGTTCAACGTCAGATTTGGCGATCCGGAAACTCAGGCCATTCTTCCGAGACTCAAAACCGACCTGATCGATATCATCGAAAAAGTGGTTGATGGCAAACTAGACAGTATAAATATCGAGTGGGATAAGCGGCCGGCAGTTTGCATCGTCCTTGCTTCAAAGGGATATCCAGGGGAATATGAAAAAGGGAAAGTGATCACAGGGCTTGATGAAACGAAAAACTTGAAGGATGCCGTGATCTTTCATGCTGGGACATCGATCAGGGACGGCAAGGTGGTGACTTCCGGAGGAAGGGTCCTTGGAGTTACAGCTTTATCAGATACTATCGAATCCACGATAAACAGGGCTTACAGCGTAGTCCACATGGTCAAATTCGATGGGATGCATTACAGGAGCGATATAGGCAGGAAGGCGCTGAAAAGCTGAAATAAAATCATGTTTTATTGCGTTTTGCCATTGCACGCAGGCTGTTAATGGCATAAGCATTGCCCGGATCTATCTCAAGGACTTTCTTGTAATATTGCGTTGCTTCTTCACGCAAGCCCAGCCATAAACAGACATTCCCCATGTAATGTAAAGCATAATAGTTTTTAGCGTTATCGGAACTTCTTGAAAAATAATCGCTCAGAACATTGTATTGTACTCGAGGTGGGACGCCTTTAAGCGATTTCAGGCTAATAATTTCAGATGTAGATCGTGTTCGAGTTATTGCATTTTCGCGGTCCATGGATTCCTTGACGATTTTCAATCCGTTATGGGCCTGATTTATTCCGGGATCGATCTCCAGTGCCCTTTGAAAATGCCTGAACGAATCCTCAAATCTTTTCATTGAAAAGTAGATCCAGCCGGCAACGCAATGCACATAAGCGCTGTTAGGCTGGAGTTCCAGCGCTGATCGGACATACTGGATCGCCTCATCAAATTTCTTTAGTTGCCTGCAAACGGTTGCGATCCGGATCAAAACAGTGACATTCCTTTTATTAGCGATCTTTAGTTTTAGGTAGTGATTTATGACCTCATACTGTCTTTCCAATGGCTCTGAATCCAGGCTCCTAAAGTCGATTGTGTCGTGTTTTGCAGGAATGGAATTTTGGCTGATGTATTTTCCGCCAAAATCCACCATTGAAAAATTGATGTTCCTGAAATTATCGGCATCGTAAAGAGGAAGCGTCAATCCTCCGGGACAGGCCAGCCGCAATCTCTCCTGCGGTCTTTGTATCTTAAGGGATACACGCAGACCTTTCCTTGTCGAGATACAAAGCTCAAACGGCGCCATATTATAAGTTTTATTGAAATGAAAGTTCATCGATATCTAATTATCGTAAAAATGCGCTCAAGATTTCACTAAAAAACATTCGATCAGAACTGAAATCTTTCGGTTGTTTTATCGATAAATATGCGGAAAACAATGATATTTTAAAGGATGTAATATGGGCAGAAAATCCGTCATATTGGTTCTTGTCGCGATCATCTTTCTTGCAGTATGTGCATGGGCGGAAAACAATCTTGATCAGCCAAAGCCTTACACTTGCGGCAAACCATTCGCGCAAGGCGAAGTGATCATAAAGTTCAAAAAGGCTGCGGATATCAATTCAATTTTCCCCGGCAATTCGGGGCATGTGAAAGTAAAAAAAATGTTCAAGAAAAACCACGATAATAGATCGGTTGGATCAGCCGCGAATGATAATGCCGGCGATAAGATCGATGGGCCGGGAATGTATAAGATCAAGTTCGAGGACAGGGATGATATTTATTCGATCATAGATGATCTGAAGAATAACCCTGATGTGGAATATGCCGAGCCAAATTACATTTTTCAATCTTTCATAGTTCCGAACGACCCGCACTATTCACTTGAGTGGGGTGCCTCAAAGATTGGCGCTACTTCTGCCTGGGATGTCACAAAAGGAGCAAGCGACGTCGTCATCGCGGTGGTCGACACAGGTGTTGACTATAACCACCCCGATCTTGCCCCGAACATATGGATCAATACTAAGGAAATTCCCGGGAACGGGATCGATGATGATGGAAACGGATACGTGGATGATGTCAGAGGATGGGATTTTGTGACTGTTCCTCCCGCCTGGGTGGCGCCTGGCGAGGATCCCGGTCCTCCCGACAATGATCCGATGGACTTTTTGGGACACGGGACCCACGTAGCCGGGATCGCGTCAGGGCTTCCTAATAACGGCTTGGGGATAGCTGGAATTGGCTGGAATTGCAAGATAATGGCACTGCGCGCCGGCTATCAATCCGGGGATGACAGCGGCTACCTGGAGCTGGACGATATTGCCGAAGCTGTTTATTATGCCGCGGATAACGGCGCGGACATCATAAATATGAGCTTTGGCTGCCCATACAATTCAATAACTATACAGAACGCTATAAATTATGCTTACAGCAAAGGGTGCATAATGGTCGCCTCTGCGGGGAATGTTGACAGCTACGATGCGGGAAAGCCGTTTTATCCCGCTGCGAATGACCATGTGATAGCGGTTTCCGCCCTTGATGATAAAGACATTGTTGCTATATGGAGCCTTTTTTGCTTCTCCAACTTCGGCGACTTCGTTGATATCTGCGCGCCCGGCACATCCATAATAAGCACGCTTCCCGGAGGCTCTTATGGATATGCAAGCGGCACTTCGATGTCAGCTCCTTTTGTTTCGGGGGTCGCGGCGCTTATCAAATCAAAGAACAAGGACTGGACTTCGCAGCAGGTGGAGGAAAGGCTTAAGCGAACATCGGATAATGTTTATGCGGTGAACGGCCAAAGCTTCTTTAAGGGAAAACTTGGAGCGGGCAGAGTGAGCGCGAAGAAAGCGCTGGGCAACTTAAGCATGGTCATCACTTATCCCACGCCGGACAAGACAATTAGCGGTTCGGTTGCCGTAAAAGGATCCGCCAACATGGAGTACTTCAAGGATTACAAGCTTGAATATTCCGATTCTTCAATCCCTAATTCATGGAGCCCGATCGTGGCAGCCTCCACGACCCCAATTGAAGACGGGACACTTGCCATATGGTGCGTTACAAATCCAAACGGCGTATTTAATTTACGTTTAACGGTGAGCAACACGAGCGGGGAATCATATCAGTATGTTTCCGGCGTCAATTTTGGCCTGGACGGCGAAGTGAAGCTGAATAACCCGCCGGTGAGCGGACCAAGCCCGTTCGATCCGGACAGACAGAAATTCATGTTCTACTACGAACTTCTTGCTGCCTCGGACGTGGACATCTATGTTTACGATATATCCGGCACGCTCATCTGGAGGGAATATTTGCCTTATAACGGCGGAACTTCCGGCGGGGGAGGGTCGGCGGGCATAAACAGGGTTTACTGGGACGGGACAAACAGTTTTGGCGAGACGCTTGGCAATGGAGCATACTTATACATGATAATTGCCCGCACAAATGGCGACAGAAAGATCATCGGAAGAGGAAAGTTCGCCGTACTCAGGGGTTAGCCTTCCACAAGGATGGCGCTTGATAGCGGGCGCCCGCCGGGGAACACAAATTCCATGGAGGATCCCATCCTTGGCCTCGCTATCAGCCAGTGGTTTTTGCCTTTCGGCATCCTTATATACTGTTGAACATCCCCGCTCAATCCGAGCATTATCGCCTCACTGGCGCCAAGCTCAAGAAGGGCATCCGTCAGATCTGACACAAGAATTTCATTATGTTTGGATGGGTTGCCGGCAAGTGAAATAAAAACAATATTTCCGTTCGCAACGCGGCCAACGGCGGTCATGGCAGCCTGAAAAGTGTCTGATTCCCATAAGACATCATTTTGCTTAACGTTCGGGGTTTTCTCGCCAGCGAATTTCAGGCTAGCTACCTGCGACCTTCCACGACTGATTATTACAGGGCCTCTTATTCCATTTCGAAAATCCAGCGGGCTGTTCAATTCCCCGTTCGCAAAGTTTAGATGCTTTATGCCGGCTTTATCGGCATCAAAAACAAAGAAAGAATAAGATCCGTTAAGAGGTATGCGGGACCTGGTATGCACTCCCGGGGCTGTCCTGGTGATCAATTTTCCTTCGGAGATCATAATGCTGTTGGCGGCCCACATGTTGTCGGTTTCTCCGTTACAGGCAAAAATTATCCTTCCCGGGGTTCCTGATAATATTTCTTTCAGCGTTCTTCCCTGTCTCGGCGTAAAGGTTACGCCTTTCTCAAGAGATTTTCCCGTTACGGACGGATCATTTACGGAAAACCTGCTGAAATCATATGAAAGCATCCTTTCGTCACAATAGAGCCGGATCCTTGACCTGGAAGTATCTACTGTCACGGCATATCCCGAGGCTTCTCGCTTTCCCTGCACGGCAACTCTAATAATGCCGGTGGGGGCATTTGCCGCAATAAGCGATTTAAGCGAAAGAGGCCTAAAATTTATTCTAATACCGCCGTATATCCCGCGCATAATGATCAGTTCTCACTCCCTGTATATTTATGATCCATCAACCGATTTTGCTGTACACCCTATATGTTAATCGTCAATTTTCACTATTAATTTCAGCATTTCTTGAAAATATTATTTTATTCTTCGCTCCCATGGGTGTAACTCTTGCCGAAGCTCGAAAGCAAGAAGAGGGAAGGATCGTTGAATTGAACCTCCGGCGCATTTTGGATTGGGCTTTGGGAGGCGGGAAAAAGAAAGTATAGTTAGATCCGATCGGCTTCAATAATAAAAAAGCCTCTACCTAATAAGTTGAGGCTTTTTATGTTCACTTGACATCATCCTGATTAGAAATTACTATTTGTTCAATGAGTAATAAGAAAGTATTGATCATCGCCACAAAGAACAGAGGTAAGGTTAGAGAGATAAAGCATGTTCTAAAGCCTCTCAAGCTGAAGGTCATGTCACTGCTTGATCTCCCGAATGCTCCTGACATCAAGGAGAACGGCAGAACGTTTCAGGACAATGCTGTCAAAAAAGCCACCGCGATAGTCGGGAAGTTCGATTCGCTTGTCCTTGCTGATGATTCGGGCCTGGAAGTAAAAGCCTTGAGAGGCCAGCCGGGCATCAGATCCGCCAGATATGCAGGACCAAACCCGACAAGTGAAAGGCTTTGCAGGAAACTCTTGAGTGTCATGAAGAATAAGAAAGATAGACGAGCAAGGTTTGTATGTGTTATGGCTATTGCATCGCAGAAAAAGAACAAGCTCATCAAAGGAACTTGTGAAGGAAAGATAGCTTATAAGATGAAAGGCACTAAAGGATTTGGCTATGATCCAATTTTCATTCCGCAAGGATATTTGAGGACATTTGCGCAGATGCCGCTGAAGCTTAAGAATCGTATATCCCACAGGGGCAAAGCCCTGCAAAAAGCTAAAGCATTTCTTGCTAGAATAATACCCGCGTGATATACTTTTTCTAAAATTAGGCGTTGTGTAAGCAAAAGTCTTCGTTTTGCGGGCTTGCCCGCCGAAGCGAAGCGCAGGCGGGAGTAGCTCAGTTGGTAGAGCATTTGCTTGCCAAGCAAAAGGTCGCGGGTTCGAACCCCGTCTCCCGCTCCAACATTCCTGCGGAAGTTGGAGCAAGCTAGCCAACACGCCTATGGCGGTTGAAGCAAGCTCCAATAAAGTATTGAGATGAAGGTATTTTTATATATTCTCCTATCAGACAAGGACGGCGGTCATTACATTGGGATATCAAAGGATGTACAACGCAGGTTGTCCCAGCATAATTCAGGCCTTGATAGATCGACGAAACACCGTGCCCCATTTCAATTATTGACTGCGCGAGCGTTCGATGGTTATCCTGAAGCTCGAAGAGTTGAGAAGATATTAAAGAAATATTCAAAGGAAAAAATTCGAAAATTCATCAATAAGATAGAAATAAATCCCGATAATTGAGAGCCATCAAGAATAGAACTCCGTGAAAGGGTGCAATTTATTCCCTCTTATGCTAAAATCTCTAGCCAAGAAAGGGATATGGGTTCGAACTTGTTCCAACACACTGGTTGGAACTTGTTCCGACTTGCGGAGCAATGTCGGAAACCCGTCTCCCGCTCCAACATTCCTGCGGAAGTTGGAGCAAGCTATCCAACACGCCTATGAAGGTTGCCCCGCCGAAGGCGGGGTCGGGCGAGAAAAAGATTCGATAAGGGCCTGTAGCTCAATTGGATAGAGCGGCTCCCTTCGAAGGAGAAGGTTGCAGGTTCAAGTCCTGTCAGGCCCGCCATTCCGCGAAGCGGAATGGAATGGCAAATGACCAATGCCAAATGTCAAATTGGGGAATTTGAAATTAATTTGTCATTTGTAATTTGTTCATTGGAAATTACGGCGAAGCCGTCGGGGCGTGGCTCAGCTTGGCTAGAGCGCCTGCCTTGGGCGCAGGAGGTCGTCGGTTCAAATCCGGCCGCCCCGAGTTTGTCTGTATAATATGCACCGCTAGCTCAATTGGCAGAGCAGGGCACTCTTAATGCCAAGGTTAGAGGTTCGATTCCTCTGCGGTGCATAATGTGCCGAGGTGGCGGAATTTGGCAGACGCGCATGGCTTAGGACCATGTGGGGAAACCCTTGCAGGTTCAACTCCTGTCCTCGGCATGAAAGCCGAAATAATTGGGCACCCACTAGGGGGCCCCGCCCAATTATTTCGTGCGGGAGTAGCTCAGTGGGTACCCGCCAGAGGCCATGCCATAGGCAGGCAGGCGGGCAGGGAGCTCCTGCCTTCCCCGCCTACGATAATGGGGGTATAATTGAAGTTGGATAAAGGAGAGCGGGAATAGCTCAGTTGGTAGAGCGTCAGCCTTCCAAGCTGAAGGTCGCGGGTTCGAGACCCGTTTCCCGCTTTGCTTATCTTCGGCGGGCAGGCAATCAGGAGGTCGTGAGAGATTTTTGTCTTACCTTGATTTATATTGTGCGTAAGCAGACGAAAATCTCGAAGAGGGTTCGAATCCCGTCTCCCGCTCCAACATTCCTGCGGAAGTTGGAGCAAGCTTATTATGCATGACTTGGGCCCGTAGCTCCTGCCTGCCGGCAGGCAGGCAATTGGATAGAGCAACGGATTTCTAATCTGTCGGTTGTCCCGCCGAAGGCGGGATCGGGCCCGCAGAGTGGGTCTCAGTATTTGCGCCCGTAGCTCAATGGATAGAGCAACGGATTTCTAATCCGTTGGTTGGAGGTTCGATTCCTCTCGGGCGCGGTTAAAACCGTTAGCTGTCCTTGATTTTTGAAGGACAAGGACGAGAACGAGGTAATAGTGGTGGGCGTAGCTCAATTGGTCAGAGCACCAGATTGTGGATCTGGGGGTTGTCGGTTCAAGTCCGATCGTCCACCCTTTTTTGCATTATTTTATTATGGTCAATAAAAAAATTCTTCTTATAACAACATCAGTTGAAGACGGGTCCCGCGAGCCTCCGAATGAAAATAATCATTACCCTCTCGGTTTGGCGTATATTCACTCATACCTTGAACAGAACGGATACGAAGTAAAGCTTCTATTCCTGAATGAGTATCCTTTCGACGAATGCAAGGAGATAATAATCCGGGAATTGGAAAGTTTCGATCCGCGCATCATAGGATTGCAAATAATATCCCACAACAGGGTCAGCAGCTACAGGATGATAGAGTATATTCATGAAAATCGCGGCGAAGTTGCCATTGTAATAGGAGGGATACATGCTTCAATAATGCATGAACAGATATTGAAAAAATATCCTTTTTTAACTGCCGTCATAGGCGAAGGCGAAGCTACCATGCTGGAGCTCGCGGGCAGGATCGTTAACAGCGAGAGCATCGAAGGGGTGAACGGGATCGCCTATGTGCGAAATGGGGTGGTGGAAAGGACCCCTGCGCGGGCCCTGATCGATAACCTGGATATTCTGCCGTTCCCGAAGCATGAACTGTTCTTTAAGAGCGGGAAAAGAAAAGTGGCTTCCATGGTCACTACCCGCGGATGTCCTTATAAATGCAGTTTTTGTTGTCTTGATATATTATCAAGACGCAAGGTCAGGTACAGGTCCGTTAAAAACGTAGTGGATGAGATCGAATACTTGTACAAGAATTTTCCTGCTCTAAAAAAGATATGGATCCATGACGACACTTTTTGCATAGACAATGAAAGGGCGATCCGCGTATGCAATGAGATAGTGAGCAGGAAGATAAAGCTTCAATTCGTCTGCAGCGCCAAATTCAAGCCGATCTCAAAAGAGATGATAGACGCCATGGAGAAGGCCGGATTCATACAAATGCTGTTCGGGCTGGAAACCGGTTCGCCAAGGGTACTCAAGGCCACGCATAAAGCCATCACGACCGAAGACGTCATTAGTGCCGTCAATCTTCTTAAGGGATCAAAAATCGAGACTACGGCCTTTTTGATCGTCGGGCTTTATGGCGAGAATGACGAATCCATAAAAGAGACGGCGCGCCTTGTTCAGGAAATGCAGAAAATAAAATATTTCTACTATAATGAGATCGGTACCCTGGGGATATATCCGGGAACGGAGATATATGAAATAGCCAAGCGTGCGGGAGCGATCAGCGACGATTTCTGGATGACGGACAAGCCGGTCCCATTGTTCACAGTTGAACATTCAGTCGAGGACCTTGAACGAATGAAGGAGACATTGTTGAACAGCATTGCCATCAGAAAGGCGAGGACATTAGCCGGCTTTTTGGCTCAGTATAAGGTCCTGCTGCACGTCTTTTTCCATCAATCAAACGTTCGCAATGAACTGCTGCGAGAAAAAATATATCTTCCTTTAAGCCGTCTTGCCGGCAAGCTGATCGCTATCGGTTTCCTGATCATCATTATCAAGGCCCTAATATATTTATATCATTTATTCATTCGTTAGGTTGTAAAAGCTTAGAATTTGGCGTATAATTAGCAAATAGATGAAGGCCTGGGAATAGAAAGCAGGTAAAAATTGAAAATATTAAGCCAGGATAAAAAAGGTTATCAAGTCATCCTTGAGGTTGAAGAGGATTATGAAAAACTTGAACCTCAGATAGAGGAAGCATATTCAGAGGCGGCGAGGGATGTTAATATCCCCGGTTTCCGCCCAGGCAAGGTGCCAAGCAGCGTTCTAAAGCAGTACCTGAACGAGGAAGCGGTAATTGACCGGGCGATACAGCTGCTTGTAGCCGAGATATATCCGGAAATGCTTGACTCAGCAAAGATCAAGCCCGTTGATTACCCGAACGTGGAAGTAAAGCAGATGAAAAAGGACTCCCCGATCATATTTGTCATTAAAGTAGATGTTCATCCGGATGTGAAGATCAGCAATTATAAGGGAATAAAAGTGAAGAAAAAAGAGACGGCTGTAAAGGATTCGGAAGTGGACGAAACACTTGAGGTGGTGAGAAAAAACTTTGCAAAACAGGGCAATATCCCCGAATCCGAGCTGCCTATCGATGATGAATTCGCAAAAAAGGTGAGCAGGTCCAATACGCTTGAAGAACTGAAAGCGCTTATCAGGTCGAACATTGAGGAGGAAAAGAAAAGAGACTCCGATCAATCGATAAGGGACGATGTCACAAGGAATCTGGCGGAGATAGTTGAGGCTGAAGTGCCCAAGGGAATGGTGGAAAGGGAGATCGAGCTAATGCTCAGTGACCTGGAAGTATCATTAAAAAGGAGCAGGATGACACTCTCGTCATACCTCTCTGCCATTAAAAAAGATATCGATAAGGTAAAGGAGGAAATGAAGGCCAGCGCGCTTACCCGCGTAAAGGCCAAGCTCGCGCTGGAAGCGATAGCGGAAAAGGAAAAACTCGATGTGGATGAGGGGGAGCTTGATAAGGAGATCGAGGCATTGGCACAGCATTCTGGCAAGGCCTTCGAGGAGTATAAAGCCGGCTTGTCGGCGGATGTTCTGGGATCCATAAAAGATTATATGCTGAAGGAAAAAGCTATTGACTTTGTAGTGTCAAAAGCTAAAGTGGAAGGATAAAATCCGCCAGAGGCGGACAAGAAGGGGGTATTTTTATGATGGAGAAGGCTCAAAACGTGATACCTATGGTCGTAGAACAAACGGGGAGGGGAGAGAGGGCGTATGATATTTTTTCCAGGCTCCTAAAGGAGAGGATCATATTCATCGGTATGCCGATGGATGATGAGGTCGCGAACCTGATCATAGCCCAGATGCTGTTCCTGACAGCGGAAGACGCGGAGAAAGATATCAATATATACATAAACAGCCCGGGAGGCGTGGTTACCGCGGGACTGGCTGTTTACGACACGATGCAGTATTTAAAATCCCCGATAACGACGATTTGCATAGGCCAGGCCGCGAGCATGGGAGCGCTTCTGCTCGCCTCGGGTACAAAAGGCAAACGATTTGTGCTGCCCAATGCAAGGATAATGATACACCAGCCTCTTGGCGGAGCGCAGGGGCAGGCAACAGATATCGAGATACAGACAAAGGAAATACTCAGGGTAAAAAAGCTCCTCAATGAGATAATGGCAAAGCACACGGGTCAGCCGCTTGCAAAGATCGAAAAAGACACGGACAGGGATTTTTATATGTCAGCGCAGGAAGCGGTGGAATACGGACTTGTTGACGAAGTGATCGAAACGAAAAAGGGCATCGTAAAAGGAGGAAAATCCCCTAAATGAGCGAGGAAGCGGTTTGCGCCTTTTGCGGAAAACCAGAGGCTGCTGACAGGCGCCTCGTTGCGGGGCCCCATTCATATATTTGCGAGCATTGCATAAGGGCATGCCTTGGTATCATCGAAGAAGCGGAGAAAAAGCAGGAAACCAAGGCCGCCGCGGTCATATCAAAGATCCCCAAGCCGAAAGAATTGTTCGAAATGCTGAACCAATATGTGATAGGCCAGGAAAAGGCAAAAAAAGTCCTCTCCGTTGCCGTATACAACCATTATAAAAGGATACTGAAACCTTCAAGAGATGATGATACCGAGATCCAAAAGACGAACATCATGTTGATCGGACCCACCGGATCGGGCAAGACCCTTCTTGCGCAAACGCTTGCAAAGATATTGAATGTCCCGTTCGCTATAGCTGATGCGACCACTCTAACGGAGGCGGGATATGTCGGCGAGGATGTTGAATCAGTGCTTACGAGGCTTCTTCAGGTTTCGGATTTCGATGCGGCAAGGGCTTCCAAGGGAATAGTATATATAGATGAAATAGACAAGATATCGAGGAAATCGGAAAGCCCGTCGATCACCAGGGATGTTTCCGGCGAAGGAGTTCAGCAGTCGCTGCTCAAGCTTTTGGAGGGGACAGTGGCGAATGTCCCTCCGCAGGGCGGAAGGAAGCACCCTCACCAGGAATTCATTCAGCTTGACACGACGAACATCCTTTTCATCTGCGGAGGCGCTTTCCACGGGCTGGAATCGATAATCGAGCAGCGGATCGGGAAGCGGCGCATCGGGTTCAAGGGGGAAGAGGAGATAAATGAGAGGATTAGGATAGATGTCCTTGAGCATGTTCTGCCGGATGACCTGCTCAAATATGGTTTTATACCGGAACTTATCGGCAGGCTTCCCGCTATATCGGTGCTGAATCCTCTTGATGAGAAAGCGTTGATGAGGATATTGACAGAACCAAAGAACGCGATAATCAAGCAGTACAGGAAGCTTCTCCTGATGGACGGCGTGAAACTGGAATTCACCGATCCGGCGCTCCGGCTGATAGCAAAGACGGCGATCAAAAGGCGTATCGGAGCAAGGGCCCTGCGCGCGATAATCGAGGAATTGATGCTGGACGTGATGTTTGAAGCCCCATCAAAGGGAAGCGTTACAAAAGTGGTCATCAAGGAATCGGTCGTAAAGAAAATATTGAAGAAGTCTGAAATATCAACACTTAAAGCAGCTTAAATATAATGGCAGAGGAAAAAGTAGACAAGAAAAGCCCGGAAAAATTATTGGAGTGGAAGGATACGCTTCCGCTGATCCCGCTCAGGAACATGGTGGTCTTCCCCCAGATGGTGGTCCCGCTTTTCATCGGCCGGAACAAATCCATAAAGGCGCTTGAGGAAACGCTGAATAAAGAACGCATGGTGGTCTTTGCCTCGCAGAAAAGCGAGGAAGTGGAGGAGCCCGGGGCAAAAGATATCTGCAATATCGGCACGCTTTCCGAAGTGGTGCAGATGAGCAGCATGCCGGATGGCACCACGAAGATCCTGGTGGAAGGTGTCGCAAGGGTGAAGATCGAAAGCTTTGTCTCCGAAACGCCTTACTTCAAGGCGAAGATATCCAGGATATCGGAGTCGGAGGACCTGACGGTCGAGATTGAGGCCGTTATCAGGGTCGTGATCAAGCAATTCGAGAAGTTCGTTAAACTTAACAAGAGGATACCATCAGAAACGCTGATGTCGATCATCAATATAGATCATCCGGGGCGCCTTGCGGACCTCATTGCGTCGTATCTCACCCTTAAAATTGAGGAAAAGCAGGAAATACTTGAAGCGGTTCCGGTGCTGAAGAGATTGAAAAAACTTTCCGAACTGCTTGACAAGGAGACAGATGTGCTGGAAGTGGAAAAGAAACTGCAGGGGAAGGTTCGGCGCCAGATAGAAAAAGTGCAAAAAGAATATTACCTCAAGGAAAAGATGCGCGCGATCCAGGAGGAACTTGGAGAGGAAGAAGAGGGCGTGCCTCCGGAGGTCGCAGAATACAAGAAAAAGATCGAAGCGGCAAAAATGTCCCCTGAAGCGAAAGACAAGGCGAAAAAAGAGCTTGAGAGACTCTCAAAAATGCCTTCCATGGCCGCGGAAGCGACCGTGATAAGGACGTATATCGACTGGCTGATAGGGCTTCCCTGGAAGAAGAAAACAAAAAGCAAACTTGATATCGCGGAAGTGGAAAAGATATTGAACGAAGACCATTACGGGCTCAAGAAAGTGAAGGAGAGGATACTTGAATATTTCGCGGTGTTGCAGCTTACGGGTAAGATGGGAGGGACTATCCTCTGCCTGATCGGGCCTCCCGGAGTCGGAAAAACTTCAATAGCTTCCTCCATTGCAAGAGCAATGGAAAGGAAGTTCACAAGGGTCTCCCTGGGCGGAATGAGGGATGAAGCGGAGATCAGGGGCCATCGAAGGACTTATGTTGGATCCCTTCCTGGAAGGATAATCCAGGCGATCACAAAAGTGGCGGTCGCCAATCCGGTATTTTTACTTGATGAGATCGATAAGCTGGGATCCGATTTCCGCGGAGACCCCGGCGCGGCGCTGCTCGAGGTCCTTGATCCCGAGCAGAACAAGGAATTCAGCGACCATTACCTGGAAGTGGCATTCGATCTTTCGGACGTCTTTTTTATCACCACGGCTAACACGATCGATCCGATACCAAGGCCGCTGCGGGACAGGATGGAGATAGTGGAAATGTCCGGTTACACGGAAGAAGAGAAAATGGGCATAGTTAAAGGATATTTAATCCCGAAAGAACTTGAGAAACACGGGCTCAAAAAAGAAAGAGTGACATTCGAAGATGACGCATTAAGATCGATCATCCAGGAATATACAAAAGAAGCGGGAGTAAGAAGCCTGGAGAGGACTATCGCGACGGTATTGCGGAAAATAGCGACAGCGGTCATAAAAGGCAAAAAAGAAGAGAAAGTCACCGTTAAAAAGTCGGATCTCCAGGAATATCTTGGCGCTCCAAGATACAGGTTCGGGCTCGCGGAGGAAAAAGACCTGATAGGCGCCGCAATGGGGCTTGCATGGACAGAGGTTGGCGGCGACACGATCCCCATTGAGGTTTCGATCATGAAGGGAAGAGGGAACCTCACTATAACAGGCCAGCTTGGGGAAGTGATGCAGGAATCAGCTAAAGCGGCGATGAGCTGCGTGCGCACCAGAGCCGAAGCCCTGGGGATCGACGAAGACTTTTACAGGAAAACGGACATTCATATCCACGTACCTGAAGGAGCCGTGCCAAAGGACGGCCCATCGGCGGGGATAACGATCGCCACGGCGCTGGCATCGGCCCTGACGGAGATACCCGTGAGGCATGATGTGGCAATGACAGGGGAGATCACTCTTCTTGGAAAAGTGCTGCCGATCGGAGGATTGAAGGAAAAATTACTGGCAGCCAGGAGGGCCGGGATAAATGATGTCATCCTTCCTGAGGAGAACAAGAAAGACCTGGATGAGATCAAAGAGGAGATCCCAAGCGGCCTGACCTTCCATCTGGTAAAAGAGATCGATGAAGTGTTCAATATTGCGTTGGCAAGGAAGCCCCATCCTGCAAAGGAAGAAGGGGCTCAAAAAAGATTGCCTCCGCAACCGCCGTCAATCGAAGGACAAATGCTGGCTTAACAAGTTCAAAGCAAGACTACGTGTGCTCTCAAATTCCCTGAAATTATGTCAATAATTCTTCGATATAATAACGAGTGTATCATTATGCCAAAATTATCATGGAGCGGGTTTAACTCCTTTCGAATATTACGTCGAACCTATCGGCAACAGTTATTGAGCCGTCTTGGCGGATTGACATCTGACAAGACCCTTCGGGCCGAGTACCGCAGAATATGGGAAAGTGAGCGCGAAGCGGTGCTTGCAGGACGGACAACGACCGTTCCTTTCCAAAGGGATCCTTCCGGCATATCGATAGTGGCGGGACTTGACCATGAATTTCCACAAGAGATGGTTGAAAAGCTTAAAATGACGCAGAGAAGTCTGTCTTCCGTTGACCAATCGCTTGTCTTGATCCCGATTAGAGGGTTGCACATACGTGTTTTTCTGCTTAATCCGGCCTTCGGATCAGATATGATCGATCTGAAGGGCTCAACAAAGGGCAATATCGTCATGGGAGAGCGAAGACCCTATAAGGGCGCCAATGTTTTCAGCGAAGAGTACTATAAGGCATATCTGGACTTTATAAGAAAAACGCTCCACAATGTGCCGCCTTTTGAGATCAGACTGGCAGGAGTGTGCGCGTCGGCAAGCGAAGTATTCGTACAAGGATTTGATGGCGGGACCATTAATAAGATACGCGTTCAGCTGATCAAGAAGCTGCTTATAGGATATACGGAGACCGGTAAACTTAAATTTGCGGACAATCAGCCGGAGACGGTGCGTCTTACTCTGGCTCGTTACAGGCGATTCTTGAGAGACCCGGCGAAATTTGCTGAATTCATTGATAGAACGCGGAATGCGGCCCTCGGAAGTTTTGTCGTAAAGAGGCTTTTCCTGGTAAGGGAGTATCAGCCGAACGCCGGATCTTATACAGTGTCTGAAACCTTTAACCTTCCAACTGAACTGACGGAGGAAAAAGCGAGGCAAGCAGCCCTCAGAAACGAACCTTCCTGACAATCGAACAAATTTGATTTTTGAATCCCCAATATCTATATGATATAATTTCCGTTTCCTTATGAACTATAAAGACACGCTCAATCTCCCGAAGACGGAGTTCCCAATCAAAGTCAATTATTTGAAACTTGAACCGGAACTGTTAGCATTTTGGGACAAAGAAGATATTTACAGAAAGATCAAGGACAAGAACAAGGACAAGGTAAAATATATCTTGCATGACGGCCCCCCTTATCCGAACGGCGACATACACCTGGGCCACGCGCTGAACAAGATACTGAAAGACATCGTCGTTAAATATAAATCAATGACAGGGCATCAAACACCATTCATACCCGGATGGGACTGCCACGGACTTCCGATAGAGACGCAATTGATCAAAGAGCTCGGCATAAAAAGAAAGACCATGAGCGTTGCGGAGTTCAGGAAGAAATGCCAGGAATACGCGCTACATTACGTGGACATCCACCGTGAGGAATTCAAGAGATTGGGCTGCCTGGGAGACTGGGAAAATCCGTATCTGACCATAGGGCACAATTACGAAAGCAGGGTGGTGGAGCTCTTCGGCATACTTGCCGAGAAAGGATATGTTTACAGGGGGCTTAAGCCCATCCACTGGTGCCCCGTGGATGAGACCGCGCTTGCAGAAGCGGAACTGGAATATGAGGATGAGGATTCGCCGTCTATCTACGTTAAGTTCAAGGTCAAGTCGATAGAGTCAAAGAGCCCGGAGTTCAAGCTGCTTCGCGACGCGTTGACCGGCAACTCTTACTTTGTGATATGGACGACCACTCCGTGGACACTGCCCGCGAATGTCGCGATCGCAGCGCATCCGGACTATGAATATGTTGCTGTGGTCGCGGGGTCGGATATCTATATTGTGGCGGAAGGATTATTTGAGAACTTTATCTCTAAACTCGGCATCAAGGGGCACAAGGTTGCCGGCAAATTCAAAGGAAGCGTTCTTGAGGGAATAATTTGTAATCATCCTTTTATTGAAAGGGAAGTGCCGCTCGTTCTTGATAAGTATGTCACTCTTGAACAGGGTACGGGGCTTGTCCATATCGCTCCCGGCCACGGGGAGGAGGACTATCAGGTGGGGCTTAAGTATAAGCTGCCAATTGTCATGCCGGTGGATGAAAAAGGATATTTCACGAAAGAGGCGGGCAAATACGCCGGGAAACGTTATGACGAAGCGAATAACCTGATAGTTGCCGACATGAAGAATGACGGCTCGCTTCTTTTTGTCGAAACCGTAAAGCACAGCTATCCTCACTGCTGGAGATGCAAGAAGCCGGTGATCTTCCGGGCCACAGAGCAGTGGTTCATATCTGTTGATCATAATGATCTGAGGCAGGAAGCGTTAAAAGCGATCGGCGATACAAAATGGTATCCCGCCTGGGGCGAGAACAGGATAAGGGGAATGGTAACTCAGCGCCCCGACTGGTGCATATCGCGCCAGCGTTCATGGGGAGTGCCGATACCCGCGTTCTACTGCAAGAAATGCGGGAAGCCGCAGTATAAAGACGGTTTCAATAAAGCTGTCGTTGAATTGTTCAAAGCAAAAGGATCGGATTCATGGTTCACCACGGATGCAAAAGATATCGTAAAGGGGCTTAAGTGTAAAGACTGCGGAGCTTCGGATTTTGAAAAGGAAACAGATATCCTGGATGTATGGTTTGAATCGGGGGCTTCCCACTTCGCGGTCCTCTGGGGCGAGAAAGACCTAGCGTGGCCAGCGGACCTTTACCTGGAAGGCAGCGACCAGCACAGGGGATGGTTCCAGACCTCGTTACTTACCGCGGTCGGCGCCAAAGGGACCGCGCCTTACAGGTCGGTCTTGACTCACGGATTCACCGTGGATGAAGAAGGAAAGAAAATGAGCAAGTCGCTTGGCAACGTTGTGGACCCACAGGCCGTCACGAAGGAATTCGGCGCTGATGTCCTGCGGCTATGGGTGGCATCCGCGGATTTCCGCAACGACATGAGCGCTTCTAAGAACATTTTGAAGCATGTGACGGAAGCGTTCACAAAGATCAGGAACACCTGCCGCTTTCTGTTAAGCAATTTGAACGACTTTGATGATAAAGAGGATCCATTGAAGTATGCGGAACTTGAGGAGATCGACAGATGGGTGCTGCTGCGGCTTTCACGGCTGATTGAGCGTGTTCATAAGGCATATGAGGAATTCGAGTATCATATCGTCTTTCATTCGGTACATGAGTTCTGCGTCAATGACCTTTCGGCTTTATATTTTGACATCCTTAAGGACAGGCTGTATTGCTCGGAGAAAAAAGGAAAACTAAGGCGTTCCAGCCAGACGGCCATGAAGGAGATCGTTAATACGCTGGTCAAGCTGATCGCACCGATACTTTCATTTACCGCGGAAGATATATGGAAACATATAAGTTCGAAGTTAGAAGTTATAAGTTCGATATTTGAGGAAGAAATCCCGCAAGTCAATCCTGGTTACCTTGATAAAAAGCTGGAGGATAAGTGGAATAAGTTGCTGGAAATTCGAAGTGAGATATATAAGGCGATAGAGCAGGCGAGGGCGGAAAAACTGATCAGCCATCCTCTGGAAGGAAGGATCGAGATCACTGTTGATGGTGATGATCATAAATTGCTAAAGGATATGGAAGGTCAGCTTCCTTCGATCTTGATAGTTTCTGAGGTTGCGGTGACCAAAGGGAGCAGGAATATAGTTGTGAAGAAGGCCGAAGGGAAAAAATGCGAAAGATGCTGGATGTACTTGAAGAGCGTTGGAAAGAGCAAGGAGCATCCCGGTTTGTGCGACAGATGTGAGAGCGTAGTTAAAGAGATCAGTCCTTAGCTAATTTAACGAATAGAGGCTTTTTGCCATTCTCGCAAATTGCCGCGACGTACATGCCCCTGGAAACATCATTTCCTGAACTATTCTTTCCATCCCATTTAATTTGATGGCTATTCTGGTTGTCTTGCCTGAGCGACCTCACCATTTCACCGGTTATGTTATATATTTTTACCGCTACATCCGGACAACTCCCGTTATTGTTCGTTCCTGATGGATAGGCGATCCAGACACCATCAGAACTAAAAGGATTGGGAACAGCTGTGGGTTTGTCCAAATTAAGAAGGTTTTGCGTTATCGGACAATTTACCTGTCTTTCAGAAAGTTCGCCTACCTGCCCTTCGGCGTCGTATGCTCCCACTGCATAAATGTAAGTTCTTCCATTTGCTGCGGTTGTATCATTATAACTTAAAGCGCTGCCGGCATTTCCTGTCTCCACAAAATTGTCGCCTTCGTGCTCTTTCCTGAATATCTTATAACCAGAAGCTCCCGGTACGTTGTTCCAGGTCAGATTCACCTGCCTTGATGCGACCTGATATTGGCCGGTCAAGCTTGCCGGGGCGGGAAGGATCGTTTCGTTGTCCTTGAAGACGTTCACAAAATTACCGCCGAGCATGAGAGCGGAAAATATTGCCATAGATTGGTTGAAATAATAATCAGCAGCGCCGGCCCAGTTCCCCCAATAACCGGATGAGGTGAATCCCGCGAAATTATTGAGCTCAGAATTAAAAGCTGATTGAGCGCCTGCATACCCGCTTCCCATGGCGCCGGCTGCCCACATGCCGACCGTCAGCTCGTTATGCCATGAAGTGACCATTTCATCCCCGACCATCGAGTACATTTTCGCTCCCTGGGCGGCAAGCGCGTCGCTGCCGTATTTGCCCCTGAGGAAGTTAATGCCTTTCTGGCAGATGTCCGCAGCATCAGTATCGTTCCACCAGATCGCATCCATAGCCAGATCCCATGGTCCCCTTATGCCATCATACCCCATGCCGTATCCCATCCCCGAGACAGACGATCCAGCGCGAGTACACCAGTCGGGGAAAAGGCCCTTGGAGGATCCGCCAGGCACCGAGCGGAGAGTTGAATAACACTGGTTGATCACAGGATTCCAGTCATGCCAGCTGGATTGATAGTAACGGAATGTCCTTAAGGCGCCCGTCAGGAAATATGAAGGATTTGAGACGTCCTGCGCGCCCCAGCTGTCGCCGCCTTTCAGATATCTTCCCGATTCAACATCATTTGCCCATATGGCATTTATGACTTCCTCAGCTTTGTCGTGATAGCGCCTGTTGCCGGGATCGCTCCAGATGGATCTTTTTACCAGAGTGTCGGCAAACAGCAAACCTAATCCGATAATGATGTCGGCATCGGTGGCGGACCCTTTGTCGGGAGGATCAATATTCCCGTTCTTATCCGCTTTCCATGCGAACAACCCATTACTTTTCTTTAACCTGGCATATGTTGCATCCAGAATTTTATCAAAGTATACCTGGTCGTTCATGTAGACCGACATCAGCATCCCGTAGGCCTGGCCTTCGGAAACCGCCCAGTCATCTTCGTTAAAAGCTATAGTGCCCGGATCATCATTTTTTGAAGGATCGTGAACAAGCCCGTCCGGATACGCGTCTATGAATCTGGACTTGTATCCATTCCATGTGTCCTGCAGCCTCTGCTTGTGATCACCGGCAGAGGGATAAGTTGCAGAATACGGTAAAAAATACAATGGAGCCAATTAAATTCCCCCTATATATATTTATCGTCAATTTTGTGTTCAGATTTCACTGGATCTATGATATAATTTTTATGCAAAAAGGGAGTGATCTATGTCGGACATTAAAGATAAAAAGCTGGCAGAACAGGGAAAATTGAAGATCGAATGGGCCGCGAGGAATATGCCTGTCCTTGCTATGGTGAAGGAACATTTCAGGAAGAGTCAGCCATTTAAAGGGATCAGGCTCGGAGCCTGCCTCCATGTTACAACAGAGACCGCGAACCTTGTGGATACCCTGAAAGCGGGCGGGGCGGACGTAGTATTATGTGCTTCAAACCCCCTCTCAACGCAGGACGATACCGCCGCTTCCATCTCGGAGCATATGGGCATCCCCACATTTGCGATAAAAGGGGAGGACGACAAGACATATTACAAGCACCTCAATGCCGTGCTTGACCACAAGCCGAATATCACGATGGACGACGGAGCGGACCTGGTATCAACGCTGCACAAGGAGAGACCGGACCAGATAAGTGATGTGCTTGGCGGCACCGAAGAGACCACCACGGGCGTAATAAGGCTTGTCAGCATGGCTAAGAGCGGAGTTCTTAAATTCCCGGTCATATCGGTGAACGACGCGAACACTAAACACATGTTCGATAACCGTTACGGCACAGGACAAAGCACCATGGACGGCATAATAAGGGCGACGAACAAGCTTATCGCGGGTTCCATAGTGGTTGTCGCGGGATACGGCTGGTGCGGCAAGGGAACGGCGATGAGGGCAAAGGGGCTTGGCGCGAACGTGATCGTGACGGAAGTGGATCCTCTCATGGCGCTGGAAGCGGTCATGGACGGGTTCCGCGTAATGCCCATGGTACAGGCGGCGAAGATAGGAGATGTGTTCGTCACTGTCACGGGCAACATTAATGTCATATCAAAGGATACCTTCGAAGCCATGAAGGACGGCGCCATTGTGTGCAATTCCGGCCATTTCAACGTGGAGATCGACCTTAAGGGGCTGGAGAAGATCGCAAAAAGCAGGAGGAAGATCCGTGAATTCGTGGAAGAATTCACTTTAAAGGACGGCAGGAAGATAAATATCCTGGCGGACGGCCGGCTAATAAATCTTTCTGCCGCCGAAGGGCATCCATCCATGGTAATGGACATGAGCTTTGCCAATCAGGCGCTTTCGGCGGAATACCTGGTGGGGAACGCAAAACATCTTGAAAAAAAAGTTTATCCCGTGCCAAAGGATATTGACAGCAACATCGCGGGACTAAAACTTGCCTCAATGGGCGTTTCGATAGACGATCTTTCGGATGAGCAAAAAAGATATATGGCATCATGGCAGGAGGGGACCTAAAAAATGGATGAAAAAGAATTGACTCTGCTCGATAAGCTTAACAAGAACATAGAGAAGCTCGCTTCTCATTTTGAAAAAGCGAATATCAAGGATTACATTAGCTATGCCGGAAATCCCTGGAAAGTGCTTGCCACCAATCTGCTTGCCGGAATAATGAGAGGCTTCGGCCTTGCAATAGGCGCCACCATAATCCTGGCCATCATTATGATCGTATTAACGAAGATATTATCGCATTTGATCACACTTCCTTTCATAGGCCAGCAGATCGCGCAGCTTGTTGAAATGGTCAATGGCTATATGAAAGAAGGCACCAAGATCAAGATCGATTCCGGGGGAGCGTTTTGATCGTTGCATTCCTTGTCTTTGCGGTTGACCTTTTAATAAAAAGATCGATCATGCTTTTTTTTGCGCCCGCCCAGTCCGTCCCGCTGATAAAAGGGTTCCTTCATCTTACTTATGTGCAGAATACAGGCGTGGCGTTCGGCCTGTTCCGTAACCAGAGACCGGCGCTGATCCTGATAGGCATAATTGTTTGCGCTGTTGTCGTATATTTTTATACAAGGACAGGAAAAGAAGACAAGCTGCTCAGGTTAAGCCTGGCCATAATACTTGGCGGCAGCCTCGGGAATCTATTCGACAGGGTATTCTACGGCTACGTTATCGATTACATCGATTTCCGTTTCTTCCCTGTTTTCAATCTCGCCGACATAGCCATCAATCTGGGTGTTTTCCTGGTCCTGTTGGATGCCGCCCTCAAGAGGTCCGAATGCACCCGGTAATATGCAGGATAGGCCCTGTGAATATCTATTCATGGGGATTCATGGTCGCGATGGCTTTTCTGGTCGGCCTGCCAATAGTACTTCGATACGGGGAAAAAGAAAAAATAAAGCCGGAAAACATCCTTGATATGTTCATGTACTCTGTAGTTGCTTCAATAGCAGGAGCACGGATCTTTTATGTCATCGGCTTCCCTGGTGAATATATAAGAAATCCATTGTCGATATTATATATCAATCAGGGAGGAATGGTTTTTCTTGGCGGGATATTCGGCGGTGCGCTCGCGGTCCTTGCGTATACGAACCGCCATAAGATCGATCTTTGGAAAGTGCTTGACGCGACATCCCCATCTGTAGCAATAGGATACGCGATCGGGAGAGTGGGATGCCTGCTTAACGGGTGCTGCTACGGGATGACCGAGTTTGGCATGCAGCAGCCCACCCAAATATATTCGTCAATTGCAGGGGTCATTATTTTTCTTTTGATAACCAGCCTCTACAAGAAAAAGAAATATGACGGCCAGATATTCCTGACCGGGCTTGTTTATTATTCCATATACAGGTTCTTTCTTGAGTTTTTAAGGGCTAATCCTGTACACATCTTGATATTCACGCCAAACCAGCTTCTTGTGGTATTTGTTTTTATGATCTCTATTTATACTTTATGGAAAAAGAATACGACATAATCATCGAAAAAGGGACGCCCAGGCAGCGCCTTGACGTTTTTCTTTCCGGGAGCATCGGTCTTTCCAGGTCGCAGATAGATAAACTGATAAAGAACGGTCTTGTCAAAATAAACAATCAGCCGGCCAAACAGGGGCACAGGATCAAGACGGACGACCGGATCTACGTAAAGGTCCCGGAAGTAAAAGAGATCACGGCCAAAGCAGAACCCATTCCCCTTGATATAGTTTATGAAGACAGGGACATTATCGTCATAAACAAGCCGCGCGGGATAGTGGTGCATCCGGCCGCGGGTAATATCGAAGGCACAATGGTGAACGCACTGCTTTATCACTGCAAGGACCTATCCGGTATAGGAGGCAAGGTACGGCCCGGCGTTGTCCATAGATTGGATAAGGATACTTCGGGCCTGATGGTGTTCGCAAAAACTGACGAAGCGCACGCGGGATTGAGCAGGCAGATAAAGGACCGCAAGATGAAGAAAATATACCAGGCCATCGTCCATGGTGAAGTGAAGAACGAAAAAGGAGAGATCGATGCGCCGCTGGGGCGGCATCCGGTGCAAAGGAAAAAAATGGCGGTGGTCAGTTCAAGAAACCTCAAAAGTCGTGATGCGCTTACATATTATAAAGTGATCGAGGGGTTTTCCGGATTCACATTGCTTGAGCTTGATCTAAAGACCGGGCGGACGCATCAGATACGGGTCCATCTTTCTTATATAGGGCATCCTGTGGTGGGGGATACCACATATTCAAGGAAAAAGGATGAGTTTGGGATCACAGGCCAGATGCTTCACGCAAAAACACTTGGCTTCAACCATCCGGTTACGGGAAAATATATGGAATTCAATTCTGAACTGCCCGATGACATGAAAAAGGTGCTGAGGGTTTTAATAAAGGACAAATCCGGCGATAATCCCGAGAAGGACTGATCCGCCCACTATTATGAAGGTTTCCGGCGATGATATGGGCACTCCAACCGCATTTGTAACGAGGCACGCGATAAGTCCGATGGATGCCCCGATCCCTCCTCCGGAAAATATGTTCCAGCTTCTTAAAAGCTTGGATTCGCGGTCATATTCCTCTTTCAATTTTGACAGATCGATCCCGCGATTTTCTTTTTCCGGGGTGATCTTCATTACCCTGACATAGATCTCTTTTGGCGCTTTTGAAGTATTGATTTTTACTTGTTCCATTTTTTCATCTCTCTCCGCCATTATATCGATATAATTCCCGAAAAATTTCACTTTATTTTTAATTATTACAACGCCAAAAAACCACTACATATGAAATCACAAGCCACATATGCTATAATCTTTACGAAATTTATGCTGCTTGCTGTTGACATTGGGAACACGAATATCGTTGCCGGATTGTTCAAGGGCGACAAAATTATCAGCAAGCAAAGGATGTTAACAGGAAAAAATGCGGCCGTCAACATGCGCGGTAAGATCGACGCCGCGATAATTGGAAGCGTTGTTCCGCGGCTGACCTATTTAATGGCGAAAAAGATCAGGAAAAAGTACGGGGTGAGGCCGGTGATCGTGAACTTACGATCGATCAGCGGCTTAAAGATAGCGCTGAAGAACAAAGATCAGATCGGGATCGATAGGCTTGTGAACGCGGCGGCGGTAAAAAAACTGTACGGATCGCCGGCAGTGATAATTGATTTTGGGACGGCGACTACTTTTTGCGCGTTGGACAGGGCAGGCAGATACATGGGGGGAGCGATAACGTCCGGGCTTGCTATATCGCGGGATGTTCTGCATGAGAGGACAGCAAAGCTTCCTGCGATCGAAATTAAGAAGCCGAAGCATGCGATAGGGCAGAACACTCTGGAAGCCATGAGATCGGGTTTGTTTTACGGTTACGTTGACATGGTTGAAGGCATGATAAAAAGATTTAAAGCGAAACTTGGACAAAAAGCGAAAGTGATAGCAACAGGAGGTCTATCGAAATTGATAGCGTCGGGAACGAAAAAGATAGACATTATCGATCCTGACCTGACGCTGAAGGGATTGAATATCATATATAGAGGAGCTAGAGGAGCGAGAAGAGTAAGAGGTGGAAGATGAGTGAAGAATTATCGGAACTATTAAAGGTGCGAAGGGCGAAGCTTGATGAGTTGAAAGCCAAAGGCATCAATCCGTATCCATACAGATATGAGCGCACGACAACGGCAAAGGAAATACTCACAAAATACAAAGATCTGGAACATGAATCGCCGGACGTGGTCAAAGTTGCCGGGAGATTGATGGCCAAAAGAGGGCATGGCAAGGCGGCTTTTGCGCATCTGCAGGATGAAACAGGCAAGATCCAGCTGTATGGCAAGCTTGATGTCCTCGGGGCGGAGAAGTTTGAGCTTTACGAAAAACTGGATATGGGCGACTTTCTTGGAGTGACCGGAAAAGTTTTCAGGACAAAGACAGGCGAGATCACGGTGCGCATCGATGACTTTGAGATACTTTGCAAATCGCTCCATCCTTTGCCGGAGAAGTGGCATGGCCTGACCGACAAAGAACTGAGATATCGCGAGCGTTATGTGGACCTGATAGTTAATCACGACGTGAAAGAAGTATTCATCAAGCGCGGAAAGATCATTAGCGAAATAAGGAAATATCTGGAATCGAGAGGATTCCTTGAAGTTGAAACTCCGGTACTCCACATGTCTGCCGGCGGAGCGGCCGCAAGGCCTTTTGAGACTTATCATAACACTCTTGATATGAATTTGTTCCTGAGGATCGCGCTGGAACTTCACCTGAAACGTTTGATCGTCGGCGGATTCGATAAAGTCTTTGAGATCGGCCGTGTTTTCCGCAATGAGGGAATGTCGTTCAAGCATAATCCGGAGTACACGATGCTGGAACTTTATCAGGCTTACTCCGATTACAATGACATAATGAAGCTGACGGAAGAATTGATATCTTCTATTGCAAAGATAGTACTCGGGACTACAAAGGTCACATTCAAGGGCAACGAGATCGACTTCAAGCCGCCGTGGCCCAGGATCACTCTGCATGATGCTCTTGCAAAGCTTGGCGGAATCGATATCAATACCAATGAAAAAGGATTAAGGGAGATCGCAAAGAAAAAAGGGCTGGAAGGTTATGATGAGTTGCCGGCCGGCAAGATAATCAACCTGCTTTATGACGAGTTCGTGGAGCCTAAGATAGTACAGCCAACGTTCATAATCGACTATCCGATAGAAACATCACCTCTGGCCAAGAAAAAACGCGACAACCCCAAGCTTGTTGAAAGGTTCGAGGTTGTTGTTTGCGGCATGGAGATCGCCAACGCTTTCTCGGAATTGAATGATCCGATCGACCAGAGAGAACGCTTTAAGCAGCAGGTGGAGAACAGGAAGTCGGGCGATGATGAAGCTGAATCTATGGATGAGGATTTCTTAAGAGCATTGGAATACGGGATGCCGCCCACGGGTGGTTTGGGTATCGGAATCGACAGGGTGGTGATGCTCATGACAGGGTCCGAATCAATAAGGGATGTTCTATTTTTCCCTCACATGAGACCGACGGAAGTGAAGCAGACGGACGCTAAAGCCGAGGAAATGAAGGTGCTGGATGATAATAACAGAAAAAAAAGAGTATAAGAAAATACTTGAAAGCCTTAAGGGCATGGACAGCATATATGTTGTCGGCTGCGGAAGGTGTGCCACATCATGTTCAACGGGAGGGGAAGAGCAGGTATTCGATATCATCGCTAAACTTAAGAAAGACAGCAAAAAGATAGCCGGCTCATATATTATCGAAGCGCCGTGCGATGAGAGGCTCGTTGCCAAATTCTCGCGAGCCGAGAAGTCAAAGATCGATAAAGCGGATGCTTTACTTGTGCTTGGCTGTGGGGCAGGGGTGCAAACAGTATCTGATGTCATCAAGCTTCCTGCCTATCCGGCACTAGAGTCAGTGTTCCTTGGGAAAACAAAGACACTCGGAAGATTCTATGAGCTTTGCGTCATGTGCGGCGACTGTGCCTTGGAAGAAACAGGGGGCATTTGCCCGGTGGCAAGGTGCTCCAAGCACTTGCTCAACGGCCCTTGCGGCGGCTCGCATAAGGGGAAGTGCGAGGTTGACGAAAACCTTGACTGCGCGTGGTACCTGATATTTGAAAGGCTCAAGGAACTTAAGCAGTTCGACAGGATAAAGAAATATATGAAGCCAAAAGATTATTCAAAGGCCATAAGGCCGAGGAAAGTGGAACTAAGATGACGTTCAAGGAAGCATTAAAAGTAAAAGATTTCGTGATCACTGCCGAACTTTCACCTCCTAAAGGGATCGATCTTGAGGCTGTATTGAAGAAAGCAGACCTGCTTAAAGGCAAAGTTGACGGGGTGAACGCGACGGATAACCAGGTGGCCGTGCTTCACTTAAGCTCTGTCGCCTTCTGCGCGCTGCTCAAGCAAAAGGGGCTTGACCCGATCCTTCAGATGAATTGCAGGGACCGCAACGCGCTGGCGATGGAAGCGGACCTTCTTGGGGCTTATGCGCTTGGCATCAGGAACGTGCTGGCAATAACCGGAGATTACCCGAAGAAATCCTTGCATCATGTGGTAAAGCCGGTCTTTGACATTGACTCCGTTCAGCTCATCAAGTTGATCAAAGACATGAACAAGGGGATCGATTTCGCTGGCGAACCTCTGGTAGGGGCGCCGAGCTTTACGGTAGGCGGAGTTGTCAATCCAGGAGCGGACCCCATCGAAGGACAATTAGTCAAATTAAAAAAGAAGATCGATGCCGGCGCTGAATTCATACAGACACAAATAGTCTATGACATTGATGGCTTCAAGAAGTTCAAGGACCTGACAAAGGACATAAAGGTTAAGATGCTTCTTGGCATACTTCCCATACGCTCAGTAAAAATGATAAAGGCGATCCAGAATATCCCGGGAGTTCATTTGCCCAAAAAGCTGATAGAACGCATAGAGAAGGCCAAGGATCCTGTTCGTGAGGGGATCGAAATATCAGCCGAGATCATCAGCGGGCTAAAGGGCTACATCGACGGCGTGCATTTCATGACATTGAACAATGTGGAATCTATTCCAGATATCCTCAGCAGGATCTAACCTCTTCCTCCGATAGTTATCTCCGGTATCCTTATTGTCGGCTGGCCGTCTGATACGGGAGCATGGTCGTACTTGCCGCAGGTGCCCGGCATGAATTCCATGTCCCAGCCCACCATGTCTATCTGTTGGAGTACCTGCGGGCCGTTGCCTATGAGCATTGCACCACGGACAGGATACTTGACCTGCCCGTTCTCTATCAAATAAGCCTCCGTTACCTCGAACACAAAATCACCGTTGGTTACATTCACTTCCCCGCCGCCCATTTTCTTGATAAGCAGCCCGTTCTTTACAGAAGCGATGATCTCGGCGGGATTTGACAATCCCGATTGTATATAAGTATTCGTCATTCTCGGGATCGGCTTAGTCCTGAAAGATTCCCTTCTGCCGTTGCCCGAGGGCAGAAGCCCCAGCAGAGAGGCGTTGATACGGTCCGACATATAACCCTTAAGGATGCCGTTCTCTATAAGAACTTTTTTCTGCGACGGAGTGCCCTCGTCGTCAAACCTGAATGAACCGTATTTACCCGGCATTGTCGCGTCATCAATTACCGTGATAAGGTCGGATGCCACTTTCTGGCCAACCTTGTTCGTGAATATCGATGTCCCTTTCTGGATGAAATCCGCTTCCAGAGCGTGGCCGCATGCCTCGTGGATCATTGTGCCGCCCGCTTCTGCCGCCATCACCACAGGCATCCTGCCGCTGGGGGCATGCCTGGCATCCAGCATCAGTAGCGCTCGCTGTGCCGCCATTCTTGTTATCTTTTCGGGATCATAGAGTTCAAAGAGCTCAAAGCCGACCGTGCCCCCGGGGCCTTCAAATCCTGTCTGAAGTATGCCGTCTTTTGCGGCTACCACATTTACCGCGAACCTTGTCCTTACGCGGTTATCTTCCACATAAAGGCCCTGTGAATTCGCGATCGTGACGGCCTGGTTGGTATCGATGTATCTTGCGGTTACCTGCCTTATATTTTTGCCGCATGACCTGGCAACATCGTTGGCTTTTGAAACTATAGCCACTTTATCTGCAGTCGGGATCATGTTCGGCCTTTTTTTCACCTCAAAGTTCAAAGGGGATACCGCGGGTTTTAACTTAACTTCTTTCTTTTTGTAGGTTTTATTGATGGAGCTAGCCAGGAACTTCGCCTTTTCAAGCAACGGTTCAAAGTTAACATCCTCCGAAGCGGCGTAATACAAAGTTTTACCGTCCATAACCCTTATCCCGGCCCCGGCATCAGTTCCGGAGGTTATCTTGTCGATCCTGTTGTCCTCAAAGGTGATGGATGTCTGGAAAGTATCCTCGATGAAGATATCCGCAAAATCGCCGCCTTTGGAGAGAGCAGTTGCGATTATTTCTTGAAGCTGGGATTGGGATAACATAGAGAGATTATATCATATGTAAGGAAATTGGACCGGAGCGGGATCGAACCGCTGACCTCCTGCTTGCAAAGCAGGCGTTCTCCCAACTGAACTACCGGCCCGGAAAAACTGGGCCATGTTGGAATCGAACCAACCACCTCGCCCTTATCAGGGGCGCGCTCTACCATATGAGCTAATGGCCCGGGTCAAGTTATGTTCATTTTATCAGAATGGATTTAGTGTGACAAGGAGGACGCTCTGTCAAATTATGATCGGCTGTGGAGTCGGGCTTCCTCTTTCATTTTTCTCTTTAAAACTTTATTTGCTTCACGAATAGAATAACCATCTGTGCCAAAGCCTATTGAGGGGATACCGAACGGAACAATATTAAAAGCGGCACTTAGTATTGACATAACAAGCAGACTTTTTGCGATCCCGCATTGGTATCCCGCATCAATTATCATGCCTGCTGCAATTGCGCCCGCTGTGATCACGTTCGTCATAATTCCGGCGGCGTAAAATCTTCGAATTCTTCTCAACTGTTCCATGTTAAGCTTATTTGGTTCATTGAACAGCCTGTATATAGCAGGGACATATAAGTTCCCATCTATTGGGAATACATTTATGTCTACTTTTGTGTTGTGAATACGGAAAGAAAATATTGGGAACCCATGGCCGATAATGTAGCTTTCAATTTTCATATTATTGGATACAGCGGCTGCGACATGTCCAAGGTCGTGGGTCAGGGTGGCAAGAGACGCGCCCAAAAGCCAGTTACGAAGCGAAGGTGAACATGCAACTCCCGCCCAGTATGAGGTTGCTATTAAAGTTGACGTTAGCTTGTTATACGTATGATCTAAAAACGAGAGATAGATCGCCCGGGCTTCTTTTATTGGCAAGCTGGATTTAAATTTAATGGGCTTGACAGCTTTTGTTGGCTGCAGCCTTGAATGGAATAAATCATGGAGCTCGCAGCCGCTTAATTTTTCATTTGTTCTAAAACCCCTTATGCCGTTTCGTATCAGGAAATAAGCTAAGGCCGGATTGCGCAACTCTGCCTGTTTTCTGCCCTGAATATAGATTTCGCCATGGGGATCAAAGGTAATAGCATCCCCGGGCCTGATCCTTTCGGATAGTACGTGGCTTGTCCGCCGTGCTCCTATAATATAGCCGCGGTTTACTTTGGTCATTAACGCACCGGCACAATCTAAGCCTCGGAAAACCAGCGAATGATTATTTGTCCACATTACTATTTTATGTGAGAATGTTGCAAAGTTTGCCATCTTAATTCCTTTCTATCCAAATAGTTTAGCTTTTCTTGCCATGGCGCTTACAAAGTCCCTGCTTGATTTTCCAACCCTGTTGCCTGTGACCACACTATCCAGGTCCCACATGCCACCCGCGTGGTAATCGTTCATTTCTATGATGTAAGGCACCAGTGAGCCCCGTTCGCTCCTTACCATGATGTCTATTCCCATAAAGTCAGGATCTCTCCATGGCTTTGGGTGTTTTTGAGCTTGCCTGGTCTCTTCTTCAACCGCAGTAAAAGCTTTGACCGACAGGTCAACGATTTTCTTCCTGAGTTTTCTAGCCGTTGCCGCATCAAGCCTTAATCTAGCGGTAAGCTCTTCAAAAGTCATCACCTTGGCCCCCAGGGAGATGTTCACGGGCCCTTTCTTCCCGTCATACCGCACCGCTATGTCGCTCACCACGGTCTCTCCGTTGCCGTTTTTGGCCGCAAATAGCCGCAGGTTCCAATCATGATTTTCTTTCCCGATCCTTAACATTGGAGGTATGATCCTTTCCTGCACCAACACATCGGACTTTTTTGCCAGCATGCCGGAGATATATTGAACAGCTTTATCAGCTTCCGCCGCAGTGAAGAATGTAACATTTGAACCGCAGGAACCATTCGTCGGCTTAATGACTATTTCACTTGAACGGCTAAAAATACTCAATATCTTTGTTCGTAAATTATCGGGGGATAGATCATTCCCGATTTCCCGCGTCATCGGGATATTTTTAACTCCATGCAGACGGAGAAGCTCAAAAGTTATGTCTTTATTGTTAGTTAATGCTTCCACTTGTGTGTTGGAAGGGACGGGAATATTCCTTGCGATCCGGTGTTTGGCTAGCGTTTCGGTAAAATCCAGCAAATATCCTATTTGCTGTGCTTCACGGAATTTCAGCTTATAGAACACGCCGCGAGAGAACGTGAGTGCCTCCCTCACGCGTATCGGGTGCCGGGACCATGGGAAATGTTTAAGCCAGTTATCATGCAGCACCATCAGGAAGTTCGCTTCCGCGCTTCGCCCGCCCTCGCGCAGCAAGGCCATCGAGTCCTCGCTCATGTCGCTTAATATCGCGACGGTCGATTTTTTTGGATCGAACCCTGCCTTTTCCGGTGTGGCTTCAACAGGCTTGGGAAAGCGGTATTTAAGGTAATTAAGAGTCGCATACATTTCGTGTACCCATGAAAGCGGCGAAAAAGTTCCGTTATTCGAAAGATATGAAGGAAGGAAATCCATCTCCACCTTATGGTGCGAGAAAAGCATCCGGCTTTGGTCCGCCAGAAGGCCATAATGTTCCATTATCTGCATGTTATGCCTTCTTCTTGCGATGAACAGGATGAGCGGAGCGATCGGGGTATCGGCCGCGAGCATTAGATCAAATGAGCAGACAACAGCGATTTTGAAAATGGCCCTGAACGATACAAGGGAATAGGGGACGAGCCCTAAAAAAGCCGTAGCCTTATACTCCATTTTCGAATTTTTCCAGGTAGAGGATAAATTATTTCCGATGGGCCTTGCCCATATCGGATAATCTTGAAGCAGGTCTGAAGGCCTTATTCTTGCTTCTGTCATCAAAGCGGCTTTTGGATGCGAAATATGGTCGATAAAAAAATCAGAAAAATATGCTCCTATGACGTTCGACTTGTCCAGGTCGCGCCTCAGGAACAGCTCATTCATCCTGTACATGCTGTATAGAAAACCGATATCCGTGAACAGCGGGTCACCATAAATGGGATGCGATATCATTTTGTCCTGGCATGAAGCCGAAAGATTTGCTAACGCAAGCATGAACTTTTCCATTCCGCCCTTACGGAACATCACATGGTCCCCAGAGCGCAAGAATATTTCCACGACCTCGCTATCATTCAGGAACCCGTGCCTATGGCTCAGCAAGCAAGAATCCTTGAGAAGCCCAAGCATGGCCAGACTTCCGGCCTTCTCTCTCTGCCCGGTCTTCATTAGCCTTTTGACATTTTCCGCTATATTTATACCTGCATATATTCGGAGCTTTTCAGTGTCGATACGCGGGGTGCGCCTTTCTGAAAAATACGAAGAGTATTTTTTTAGCGCTTTTGCCTGCCTTCTTTCCAAATATCCCGGCACGCCCAGAAGGGTCAGAATGGTCTTGTTAAGCGCGCTATCAGCCCGCCCTTTATAGACCAACGCTTTCCTTCCGCCGTAGAACGTGTTTATTTGTGCAAATCCAAGGCCTAAAATACCCATTATGACCCCCTTCAATACAATCTATCGGCTTTAAAACGGCGGAATTTCACTTGATATCCATATAATCAGGCATTAGAATCATGTCCTCAAAGGAGGCAATCTATGAAAAAAATCATAATAGGCGGCTTGCTCGCGGGTGTAGTGATAGTCATCATGGGGATGGTCTTTGGCGCTCTATCTGCTGATATGTACAAGCTTTCTCCCAAGGTGCTCTGGAAACCGATGGGAGGGGACTGGTTCACGAAGATGGTGATATTTGACTTTGTCACAGGATTGATCCTCGCGTATGTTTTCTCGATAATAAAAAGCTCCCTTCCCGGCAAAGGTTTAATGAAAGGGATAAGCTTCGGGCTGATGATATTTACGGTAGGGACATTCCTTGGCCTTACGATGACGTATTTGACCATGGCCATAAGGACAAAAATGATAGTCGTATGGGCGCTGAACGGTCTGATAAACTATGTTCTGGCCGGGCTCATATTTGAGATAATTGACGAGAAAATATCATAAATTTATCTTGACAATAAGAAGGGGGATTGTATAATATAACCCGTTTTATGCAAGAAAACTCAACTTAGGTTTTTCTTGACGCATCAAGTTTATGAAAACGCACTTGATGTGCGTTTTTTTGTCTTTATTACAGGCCCGCCAGAGGCGGGCAAGCCGACAACGGCATTGATCTTTGAAAACTGAATAGAGTCTTAACCATGAAGTAAGCGCAAGCTTCACTTCATGGTAAATGTCAAAGTAAGAACAAGTCCCAGAAGAAATGCATACGCATTCTTCGGGACACGCGTCTTAGCTAGAAAATTCCGTATAATTAGCGGAAATGGATCAAGATATTAAGGGCGCATGGGGAATACCTTGGCACTGCAAGTCGATGAAGGACGTGAGTGGCTGCGATATGCCTCGGGGAGCTGTCAAACTAGCTTTGATCCGGGGATCTCCGAATCGGGAAACCGTCCTATCTTAATCGGTAGGAGCCCGGTAGCAATATCGGGGGACAACCAGGTGAACTGAAACATCTAAGTAACCTGAGGAAAAGAAATCAAATATGAGATATTCAGAGTAGTGGCGAGCGAAATGAATACAGCCTAAACCGGGTAGCAATATCCGGGGTTGCGGGACCGCGACGTGGCACCAAATGGCATAGCTGAACACCAGCTGGAAAGCTGGGACCAAAGAAAGTGATAGTCCTGTAAGCGAAATGTCAAATGGGCCTAGCGGTATCCCAAGTATTATGGGGCTCGAGGAACCCCTTGAGAATCAGGGTGGACCATCATCCAAGGCTAAATACTCTGCAGTGACCGATAGTGAACTAGTACCGTGAGGGAAAGGTGAAAAGAACCCAGGGATGGGAGTGAAATAGAACTTAAAACCGTGTGCCTACAAGCAGTCGAAGCCCCGCAAGGGGTA